>Ga0182030_10000251_pt1 | contig 95462 bp, 74 predicted proteins | sample 812S3MmetaG_FD_121299 | JGI IMG/M metagenome (GOLD analysis project Ga0182030, IMG submission 121299) | Permafrost microbial communities from Stordalen Mire, Sweden - 812S3M metaG (Illumina Assembly) | ecosystem: Environmental > Terrestrial > Soil > Wetlands > Permafrost | place: Sweden...
ACTGCACTAAACACTGGTGGTTTCGAGCACCTGCAAACGCTCGGGTTCCGATTCCCCGCCAGGTGGCAACACAGCCGCGATCAGGTAGCGCGGTCGCCCACGCACCTGTTCATAGGTGCGGCCGACGTATTCACCGATCAGGCCGATGCCGAACAGCGCCAGCCCCAGCAGGAAGAACACAATGGCAAAGAGCGTGAACACACCCTCTACGTCAGGACCGTTCACCAGCCGATCCCAAATCAGATACAGGAACAGCAGCAGGGAGATGCCGGAGATGGCCATGCCCAGCATGGAGAACAGCTGCAGCGGCATCACCGTGAAGCCCGTCATCAGGTCAAAGTTCAGCCGGATCAGCTGGTAGAACGAGTATTTGGACTCTCCGGCATGACGCGCCTCATGGCGGACCTCGATTTCCACCGGATTGCGCGCAAACAAATATGCCAGGGCTGGAATGAACGTGTTGACCTCGTGCGAAGCCTTGACCGCGTCGATGACGTGGCGCGAATAGGCGCGCAGCATGCAGCCCTGGTCCGTGATCCGGATGGGGGTCATGCGATCGCGCAGCGCGTTGATGCGCCGCGACAGAAAGGTGCGCGCCCAGTGATCCTGGCGTCCCCTGCGAATCGTGCCGACGTAGTCGTGGCCTGCATCGGCGGCCGCCAGCAGCTGCGGAATCTCCTCGGGCGGATTTTGCAGGTCGGCATCGAGGGTGATGATGACATCACCCGTGGCCGCGTCGAACCCGGCCATGATGGCCGAGTGCTGGCCGAAATTGCGGCGAAAGACGATGACCCCGGTGTGCTGGGGTCGCAGTTGGTACTGCGCGCGCAGCAGCGCCACCGAGCGGTCCTTGCTGCCATCGTCCACGAATACACATTCCCAGCTGCACTCGAGCTGATCGAGGGTCGCGTAGAGCCGGGTGAACAGCAGCGGAAGGTTCGCCTCCTCGTTGTACACCGGGACGACAATGCTGACGTGAGGGTGGTCCTTCGCCTGAAGAGCCCCTCGCGGCGAATCCACGTTTATGCCTGACATGCCTGAATATCGGTCCCCTGGGTGGTATTCTAGCAGCGCAAATGGACGAGTACCGCTTCGAACTGGCATCGCCTCGTGATGCCGCCGCCATCGCCAGCCTGTCGCGACGCATTATCGAGGCCGGACTCCCGCCCGCATGGCCGGCGGATCGCGTACTTTGCCACATCAAGCGTACCGATAGCGTGGTCGTGACGGGCCGCAGCCACGGGCTATTGGCCGGTTTTGCCATCATGCAGTTCGGCGACAGCCATGCTCACCTGAACCTGCTGGCCGTGGAAACCGCCCACCAGCGCCGGGGTCTGGGCCGCCAGCTCATGAACTGGCTGCATGAGAGCGCGCTGGTCGCCGGCACTTTCGACGTGGACCTGGAACTGCGCGCCAACAACCTCGGCGCGCGGCGCTTTTACGAATCGCTCAGTTACCGGGCCGGTCACTTGATGCGCGGGTACTACCAGGGCATCGAAGATGCCCTGCGCATGACCCGCGACCTGCGGGTGAATCGCGGCCTTACAGCGTGATGCCGATCGCCTTGGTCTCCATCATGCTCTCGACGCCGGCGCGACCGTGCTCGCGACCCCAGCCGGACTGCTTGTAGCCACCGAAGGGCACGGCCGGATCAAGCCCGGTACCCCCGTTGACCTGCACCGTGCCGGCGCGGATCTTGCGCGCCAGCTTGTGGACGATGCCCACGTCACGAGTCCAGATATAGGCGGACAACCCGTAGGTGGTGTCATTGGCCACCCGTGCGATGCGATCGAGGTCATCATCATCAATGGGCATGGCACAGATGACGGGCCCGAAGATCTCCTCGCGCACCACCTTCATGCTGCGGTTGGTCTGCGCCAGCACCGTGGGCTGCACGAAGTACCCCTCGTTCCCCTGGCGCTGCCCGCCAGTCACGACTTCGGCACCCTCGCCGCGACCGGCTTCGATATAGCCGGTCACGCGGTCCAGCTGGCCTTGCGAAACGAGCGGTCCGAGCTGGGTCTCCGGCTCCAGGCCCGGGCCGACCTTGAGCGTCTTGGCCATGCCCGAAATGCCTGCGACGACCTGGTCGAAGACCTTCTTGTGAATGTAGAGCCGGGAGCCGGCCACACAGATCTGCCCTGAATTGGCGAACACGGCCATGGCAGCCCCGGGAATGGCACGGGCCATGTCGGCATCGGGAAAGATGATGTTCGGAGACTTGCCGCCCAGTTCGAGGGTGACGCGCTTCAAGGTGGCGGCTGCAGCCTGGACAATCCACTTACCCGTCGCCGTCGAACCGGTGAAGGCGATCTTGTCAATATCCGGATGTTCCACCAGTGCCTTGCCGGCAGGGTCGCCGTACCCGGTGACGATGTTGACCACACCGGGTGGAATGCCGGCCTCGAGCACCAGGCGTCCGAGCAACAGCGCACCAAAAGGCGTGAGTTCGGCAGGCTTCAGCACCATCGTGCAACCCGAGGCAATCACGGCGGCCGCCTTGTCCGCTTCCATGGCGAAGGGAAAATTCCAGGGCGTGATACAGCCGACGACGCCGACCGGTTCATGCAGCGTGTACGCCAGCTTGCCGGGCTCGGACAGCTCGGGAACCTCACCATGAACCTTGCCGCTCCAGCCGGCGGTGTAGCGCATGCCATTGGCAGTGCCCAGGGCCCCGGCAAACTTGGCCATGCCGAAGGGCATGCCATTGTCCAGGCTCAGCACTTCGCCGATTTCATCCGCAGCCTGCTCGATGAGATCGGCCAGCTTCCACAACAGCTTGGCGCGCGCCAACGGCGGCATGCTCGGCCATGGACCGTTTTCAAATGCGTGACGGGCGGCGCGCACGGCCAGATCGATATCCTCGGCGTCCCCGGCGGCAGCGTGGCCCAGGACCTTGCCCGTCGCCGGGTTGAGCACTTCGATGCGACCACCCGCGCGCGGCTCCACCCACTCATTGTTGATCAGCAGGCGGTGTTTCTGCCCCAGGAAGGCGTGGGTGCGGGCGAAATCCGGTCTCAACGCTGCGTTCATGACTGATCCCTCACTTATTGTCCTGCAGACGCAGTCGCGTCACGCCTTGATCGTCGATGTATTCGTGATTGTTTTCACACACGTACTCGAGCATTTCGTAATTCGGGATGCGCTTGTAAGCGAAGGTGAAGGTCCACGGTTGTTCCAGGGTCACGGGGTCCTCGACCGTGATCTGGTCGTGCAGGATGTCGGGCGTCACCAGATGCAGACGCTCGGTGATGCGCATCCGGTCGCTGTGGGGCATTTCGCTATGTCCCAGCACCGACTCCTTCACGCCCACGGTGTCGACCACCAGCGTCGTGCCTTCCCAGTGACCTACCGAGTGACCGTAATAGCCCGGGGGCACTTCTTCAATCTTGGGCTGGGTCTTGCCAACGTAAATTCGCCGCACCTGCGAAAATGCCTCGGCAATGATCGTGAGCTGGCCCGGGGTCTGCAGGATTTCCAATGGATAAATCGCCGACATCATCTCCGGCATGCCATACGGCAGACAATCCACGCCGCTGCCGGCAATCGGTTCGCCCTTGGCATCCGAGTCACGCTCTTTGGCGCGCTGCGCATCGTAAGGCCCCTGATATTTCGGCTTGAGAACCAGCTTGCCGGCTGGTGGCGGCAGCGTCGCCGGGTCCGGCGGACCCCCGCGCCCGAAGCCCGGATAGCGCTGCCAGTCGCCGGTGAAGTCTACGGGCGCCGCGGCGGCGCCCGGCAGCTTGGCGACATCAGCCGCGTGCGCGATGACAAGACCGAAGGTTGCTGCGGCCGCAACCAAGCTGATCATTCGAATATTCATGGCTATGACCTGGGGAACACGCCGGTGCCCGGCGGGTTGCCGTCACTCAGCTCACGTCCATCCGCCAGCGTCGCCTTCTCCAGCATCCCGCCGGGCTGGCCATTGCGCAATGGATTGATCAGCAACGTGACCTTGTCGCCCGGCTTCACGTCATTGAATTTCCAACCCACGCGCGTCAGCACATTCGGGCTGGCGCACTCGACGGTGTAGTGCTTGGTCGTGGCGCCGTCCGGAACTTCAAGCTGGATGAACACATGCGGATTGGTCCACTCGAACTTGACCACCGTTCCGGTGAGCGTGACGCGATTCTGATGGTCGAACAGCGCAAAGGAATGGTGTGCGAACGCCGGCACGATGGCGCCCAGCCCCAGCACGACCAGCGTCACACGCGGTATCAGACCGCGGCCTTCTGAAAACATCCCCATGGATCCCCCTATTCGCATCCGTAAGGTTGAGCAGCTGGCTTTTATGACATGGGCCGGCAATGGCCGCAACGGCTATCGAACATTGTTCATGCCGTGCCGCCGGAACGGATGCGCTGGGCAAAATGCCAGGCATGGCCCTCGGGATCCAGGACCGTGTAGCCGCGGTCGATCCAGTATTCGGCGCCATAATCGGTGGTGGCGAGTTCGCGCGCCAGCACCGCCCCGGATGCGAGGGCACGGGTGTAGTGCGTCTCGATGTTGTCGACATAGACAAACAGGGCCTGGGTGGTGGCGCCATTGAGCGATTTGGGCGAGCGCGCGCCCATGAGCCCATGGGACTTCTCGCCGGCCACCATGACGACCGCTTCGCCAAAAGTCAGCTCGGAATGCTGGATGCCCCCGGCGCCGTCGGGAACCTTCAGCCGTACGGAAAAACCGAAGGCCGCCATGAGCCAGTCGATGGCGCGGACCGGATCCTGATAGGCCAGCGAGGCGGAAATCCGCGGCCACCCGGGAGGAGTCGGACGAGTCGCCTGTTGTGCCATGAGATGCTCCCCACAAAGGGCTTATGTTCGGCCAGAATCCGCGCCCTATGCAATGCCCCTTGAACCTGGAGCTGGATCCGCGGCTACCGATCAGTGCCCACGCAGCGGACATCGCCGCGGCCCTGGCCAGTCACTCCGTCATCATCGTGTGCGGCGCGACCGGCTCGGGCAAGTCCACGCAGCTGCCCAAGCTGTGCCTGGCCTGCGCACGCGCGGTGCGCGGCATGATCGGGCACACGCAGCCCCGGCGCATCGCCGCTCGCGCCCTCGCCAACCGGATCGCGAGCGAGCTGGGCACCCGGGTGGGCGCCGCAGTGGGCTGCCAGGTGCGATTCGAGGACCGCACCGGGCCGGATTGTCGCGTGAAACTGCTGACCGATGGCATCCTGCTGCGGCAGCTGACCTTCGATCCCGACCTGACGGCCTACGATACCGTCATCATCGATGAGGCCCACGAACGCAGCCTCAATATCGACCTGCTGCTGGGATCGTTGAAGCGGTTGTGCGCACGGCGACCGGACCTGCGGGTGATCGTCACGTCGGCGACCATCGATACCCAGCGCCTGGCCGAGTTCTTCGACGGTGCACCCGTCATCAACGTCGAAGGCAGCAGCTATCCGGTGCAGGTGCGCTACCGGCCGCTCGCGGCACCGGACGAAGACGCCGCGGAACTGTCGCTGCCCGAGGGCATCGTCGCGGCGGTGCGCGAACTGTCAACCGCGGATGTTGATCCCACCGGTGACATCCTGGTGTTCCTGCCGGGCGAAAAACACATTCGCGAAGCGGCGCTGGCGTTGCAGCGCGCGCGCCTGCCGCGCCTGGAAGTCATGCCACTGTTTGCACGGCTCACGGCGCAGCAGCAGGAGCGCATCTTCGAGTCACACACCACGCGCCGCGTGATCCTGGCGACCAATGTCGCCGAGACCTCGCTCACCGTGCCCCAGGTGCGGCATGTCATCGACAGCGGGCTGGCCCGCATCAGCCGCTACAGCGTGCGCAGCAAGGTCCAGAGACTGCCGTTGGAGCCCGTTTCACAGGCCAGCGCCAACCAGCGCCGGGGACGCTGCGGGCGCGAGGGGCCTGGAATCTGCATCCGTCTGTATTCCGAAGAGGACTTCGCGCTGCGTGAGGAGTTCACCCCACCGGAGATCCTGCGTACGCACCTGGCGAGCGTGCTGTTGCAGATGGCCGCCTCGCAGCTGGGTGATCCGGAGGATTTCCCGTTTCCGGATCCGCCGGACACGCGCCAGATCAACGACGGTGTCCGGCAGCTGCAGGAACTGGGTGCCATGGATGACCGGCGCCGCATCACGCCCATCGGACGACGCATCGCGGCGCTTCCCTGCGATCCGAAGCTGGGGCGGATGCTGCTGGCCGCGGCGCGCCTGCGCTGCCTGTCCGAGGTGCTCATCATTACCGCGTTCCTGGCCGCGCAGGACCCGCGCGAGCGCCCCGCCGACGCGCAGGACCAGGCCGACGAAGCCCATGCCGGCGCTGCGGATGCGCGCTCTGATTTTGTGACCGTGTTGACTGTGTGGCAGCGCTTTCACGATCAGGCCGCAATCCTCGGTGGTGCTGCCCTGCGCAAGTGGTGCCGCGATAATTTCCTTTCCTTCGTGCGCATGCGCGAGTGGCAGGATCTGCACGCACAGCTCGGACGCTGCGTGCAGGATCTGGGTCTGAAGCGCAATGCGACCGCGGCGAACCACGCCGATCTGCATCGGGCGGTGCTGTCGGGTCTGCTCGGATCGATCGGTCTGCTGGAGGAGCGACGGGAATATCTGGGCGCACGCGGCACGCGCTTTGTCATCGCACCGGGCTCGCCGCTGGCCGCCAAGCCACCGAAATGGGTGGTCGCGGCGCAACTGCTTGAGACCACCCGATTGTATGCGCGCATGGTCGCCGCGGTTCAGCCCGGTTGGATCGAAGGCGTCGCCGGTCAGCTGGTGCGCCGTGAGTACTCCGATCCTCACTGGGTCAGTTCGCGCGGCCAGGTCAGCGCCTACGAGTCGGTCAGTCTCTATGGCCTGCCGCTGGCCAGTGCCCGGCGCATCAGTTATGGGGCGGTCGCACCCGCCGAAGCGCACGAGATTTTCGTCCAGGAGGCGCTGGTCGCCGGACGCAGCAGCATCGATGCCGCATTCGTGGGCGCCAACCGTGATCTGAAGGCCCGCGTGGAAGCGCTCGAGGCACGCATCCGCCGCCGCGACATCCTGGTGGATGAGACCACGCAGGCGCGGTTCTATGCGGCTCGCATTCCAATGCAGGTGAACTCGGTCGCCGGTTTCGAGAGCTGGTGGCGGGAAGCGGCTCGCGCGAATCCCGACGCACTGCAGATGCGCCTCTGCGACCTGTGCCGGCGCGAGGCCCCCGAGGCCGGCGCGGACTACTTCCCGCCTACGCTGCACATCGGCGGCAATGACCTGCCGCTTAACTACATGTTTGAACCCGGCGCCCCCGGCGACGGCATCACGCTCGAGGTGCCGGTGCAATTGCTCGAGGAACTGGACGGCGAGCAACTGGCATGGCTGGTGCCCGGCGCGCGCCAGGAGAAGATTGCCGAACTGCTGCGCTCACTGCCCAAGGCCATCCGCCGCCAGCTCGTACCGGTCACTGACAATGCGCGCCTCGCGCTGGAGGCGGTCGGCCCCGGGCCGCTGCCACCCTTTCACACCTGGCTGGCCGCCTGGATCACCGCGCGGGCCGGCACACCGGTGACCGCCGCGCAACTTGCCGCGGCGCTGTTACCCGAGCATCTGCGGCTTAACATCCGGGTGCTCGATGGTGCGCGGATACTGGCCGAGGCACGTGACCTGCCCCAGCTGCGACGCCAGCTGCGCGCAGCCTCGCGCCTGACGGCAGCGCCGCAAGTCTCGCGCGGGTGGGATTTTGGCCCATTGCCGGAAATGCGCGCGGTGCTGCGCTCTGGCGTCAATTTCAAGGTCTGGCCCGCCGTGCGCGATACCGGCAGCGCGGTACAGGTGGTCGAGGCAAGCAGCCCGGCGCAAGCGCAGGAGCTGTCGCGCGCCGGCCTGACGCGGCTGGCGGTGCTGGCATTGCCACAACTGGCGCGGCACATTGCCCGGCGTATCAGCGAGGATCGCACACTCATATTGCTGGCGCAGGGCCTGTCCGCACTCCGTCCACTGGCACAGTCGGGTACCGATCGCGTTTTCCAGGAATGTTTCTGCGACGCCGACCATGAGTTGCCCCGCGACGCACAGGCCTTCGCGCTCCGACTGGATGCACGGCGCGCGACCCTTGATGCCACGGCCACGCGAGTCATCGCCACCCTGCGCAGCATCCTGGAGGAACGACGTGCCGTGCGCACCGCAGTGGACGCGCTGCGCGGTGAGGCATTCGCCGCCGGCGTCACTCAGATGAACGCGCAGCTGAACGGGCTGCTGGATGCAAATTTTCCAGTGACTCCGGAACAGCCCTGGTTCAACCACCTGCCGCGATATCTGAAGGGCATTTCCCGGCGGGCCATCCGGATGGGCGCGGATCTTCAGCGCGATACCGCGCTGGCCGCGCGCATCCGGCCCTTCGAAGAACAATACCGAAGCCTAAGCGAGCGCGGAGTACCGCTGGCGGCGGCGCCAGCGCTGCGGCAGCTGCGCTGGATGCTGGAGGAGTTCCGCGTCTCGCTGCATGCGCAGGAATTGCGCACCCTGCTGCCGGTATCCGAACAGCGCCTGCAGGAGCAGGTCGAGCGCATCCTGCACCCGGCAGCGCAGCGCTAGCCACGCACTTGCCACCGGGCCTGGCGGCGGTACAAGCTTGTTGCCGCCTGCAGGAGGACACAATGAGGGGGATGCCATGTCGAGCGATACGACCGGGAGTGCCTACGGACGCCCACGCGCGCACTTCAATGAAACCCTCGCGCAGGTGGGACCCGCAACCCCCTGCGGAGAACTGCTGCGCCGATACTGGCATCCGGTTGCCCTCGCCGAAAGCGTCCAGTCAGTGCCACGAAAGGTGCGGATCCTGGGTGAGGACCTGGTGCTGTTCCGCGATCGCAAGGGTCGCGCCGGGCTGTTGTATCCGCGCTGCATGCATCGGGGCACCTCCTTGTACTACGGGCGGGTCGAACAGGACGGCATCCGCTGCTGTTACCACGGGTGGCTGTTTGACGTGGAAGGCCGCTGCCTGGACCAGCCCTGCGAGCCGGACCACGGTCGGCATCGCGATTCGGCACGCCAACCCTGGTACCCCGTGCAGGAGCGCTACGGCTTGCTCTTCGCCTACCTCGGGCCGCCGGAGAAACGCCCGGTTCTGCCGGTATACGGCAATCTGGAGACGCTGGCCCCCGGGGAAGCCCTATGGCACAGCTACGGTGGATTCGGCGCCACGGGAGATGATTCCCTGGCAGTCGTGCCCTACAGTTGGCTGCACATGAATGACAATGTGATGGACCCTTTCCACGTCCAGGTCCTGCACTCGACCTTCAGCACCGTGCAGTTCGTACCGCAGTTCGCCGTGATGCCGCAGGTGGATTTCTTCGCGACGGAGGCCGGCGTGTGCTACAGCGCGGTCCGGCACCTGCCGGACGGCCGGGAGGTAGAGCGGATCTCGGCGTGGCTGATGCCGAACATCATGAGCGTGCCCGATGTGACGCTGAAGGCAGGACCCTCGACGGGCATTTCCTGGGTGGTGCCGGTGGATGACACACACTATGTTCAGGCCATGGTCGCCAGGGTTCCCAAGGACACCCCGTTTCGCAGCATGCTGTTCCATGGCAAGACCTGGGGCCAGATGACGGAGGCGGAACACCGCAATACCCCTGGAGACTTCGAGGCCCAGGCGGGCCAGGGACCGATCACGCTGCATTCCGACGAGCATCTGGTCAGCTCCGATCGCGGTATCATGATGGTGCGGCGCATGCTGCTGGAGCAGATGCAGGTCGTGGCCGCCGGGGGTGATCCCGCCGGCGTGAGTTTTGATACCGGAGCCGCCGTGGTCAAGGTCCGGTCTGGCAATTTCTACCGCGCCAATCAAGCCGTCGGCTAACGCCCGGCGGCCGGTTCAACATCCCGAGGCGGCCCCATGCTGCGACTGAGGTTCTATTCCCCCGGACAAGGATCGGCCGAGAGCATCGAGCCCGGCGAGTTTTTCCGCTTCATCGGCGGGATGCTGTGCCGTGGGGCCAGCAACGACGCGGTGGCCACGTGGATGTCCAGCTGGCTACTACGCGATGCGGAGTTCGCGCGCGCCGAGTCCATGGACCCGGTGGTCATCTATTTCGAGAACAATGCCGGCCTGGCCTCGTGCGCCTACGGTCCCTTTGAGACCTTGCATGTGAGTGACGGGGCCGCCTGGGCCGGCAACCGGCAGCTGGCGCGCCTGGATCCCCAGACCCTGCTATGGCACCCGCCCCGGGCACCGGATGGCTGGGCCTCTTTGCTGGTCGCACCCCCCGGAAAGTCCCGATTTGACCTGGCCGGGGACAGCGGCCGACGCCGCTCCTGAGGCACACTCAAACACCGTGTAGTGCAGCCGGTGACCTCCCGGCAGCAGTTCGTTAATCCCACACATTCTGTTACGCAACCCGTGACATCCTGCGTGCTAATCTTCGCGTCCGCGTGGCTGGGGCGGGGGATGCGGCTGCATCCACCGCCGCAACTTGCAGCCAGGCTGGGTGTCAAATGAGTAACAGAATTGAAGATCCATCCAGCCTTGGATTCGCGACAATATAGTCCGCCTGCGGGGAACATGTGCTGAAAGAAGCTGAACCGGAGACGACGAGTGTCTCCTCCACCGGACCAGTGGCATTCCTGCGCCGCCACTGGCTGCTGATTGTCGTTGTAATCCTCCTCATCGCAGGCGGCGCCTGGTTCCTGCAACACGAAAAGCAGCAGAACGCGGCCAACACACGTCCCACGTTCAATTTTCGCAACAGTGCGGTGTCCGTCTCCGTCGCGACCGTCACGAAGGGCGATATTGTCGTGCGCATTCCGGGGCTGGGTACCGTAACGCCGCTGACCACGGTAACCGTAAAGGCGCAGATCAGCGGCATCATGCAGAAGGTCAATTTCAAGGAAGGCCAGATGGTCAAGAAGGGCGAGCTGCTCGCCGTGATTGATCCGCGGCCCTATGAGGCTGCCCTGGCGCAGGCACAAGCGGCCCTGACCCGAGATGAGGCGATGCTGACCGATGCACAGCTGGACATGAAACGCTATGAGGACCTCATCAAGCAGGATTCGGTGTCGCAGCAACAGGTGGACACCCAGCGCGCGACGGTGGGTCAGGACGCTGGAACCGTGGCCTCGGACAGGGCCCAGATAAAGACCGCAGAACTGAATCTCGCGTACACCCAGATCACCTCCCCGATCGACGGACGCATCGGTCTGCGCCAGGTCGATCCGGGCAATTACGTGACCCCCGGGGATGCCAACGGCATCGTCGTCGTCACGCAACTGCATCCCATCTCGGTGCTGTTCACCGTGCCGGAGGACAACGTCCCCGGCATCATGGACCGAGTCAAGTCGGGTGCAACGCTCACCGTGATCGCCACCGGCCGCGCCGATTCGGTCCATCTTGCCGATGGCACGCTCGGCACCACCGACAATCTGATTGATACGACCACCGGCACCCTGAAATTGCGCGCCATTTTTGATAACTCCGACATGACGCTGTTTCCCGGTCAGTTCGTCAATGTTTCCCTGCAGGTTTCGACCCTGAAGGATCAGATCCTCATACCCGGCGCGGCCGTGCGCCGTGGCGCGCCAAACGGTGTGCAAAGCGCGTTCGTGTACCTCGTCAAACTGGACAATACGGTGACCGTGCGGCCGGTGGTGCTGGGCGTGGTGGACGGGGAGACTCAGGCCGTCAAATCCGGCCTCGACGTCAACGATGTGGTCGTGACCGATGGCGGCGACCGGCTGCGCGAAGGCGCCCAGGTGGAGCTGCCGGACGCCACGGCGGCCGAAGTGGCCAAAGCCCGCGCGCAGGCTCAGGCCGAACGCAAGAACGAGCCGAGATTCCCCAACGGCCGGCGCCGCAAGGGCGGATTCAACGGGCCTCCCGGCGGCTTTGGGCCTCCCGGAGGTGGCAGACCGCCCGGCGGTGGACCGCCGTGATGCGGGCTGCGCAGCAGCGGGCTAGCACGTGAATCCGTCACGCATATTCATCCTCAGGCCAGTGGCGACGACGCTGCTGATGATCGCCATCCTGGTCGTGGGCATGATCGGCTATCAAGAGCTGCCGCTGGCCGCGCTGCCGGAAGTGTCGTACCCGACCATCCAGGTGCAGACTTTCTATCCCGGTGCCAGCCCCGAAGTCATGACCTCGGCGATCACCGCACCGCTGGAGAAGCAGTTCGGCCAGATGCCGGGTCTGAACCAGATGTCCTCCACCAGCTCCGCGGGTGCATCGGTCATCACCATGCAGTTCACACTCGCTTTGGCCATCGATATCGCCGAGCAGGAGGTTCAGGCCGCCATCAGTGGTGCCCAGAATCTGCTGCCCCAGGATCTGCCCGCCCCGCCGATCTATGCCAAGGTGAACCCCGCCGACGCCCCGGTGTTGACCCTGGGCGTGACCTCCCAGGTGCTGCCGCTGACGCAGGTGGAGGACATGGCCGACATCCGCATAGCGCAAAAGCTTTCGCAGGTGAAGGGCGTCGGTGTGGTCAACATCAGTGGCGGCCAGCGGCCGGCCGTGCGCGCCGTCGTCAATCCGCGCGCCCTCGCCGCTTACGGGCTGAACCTGGATGATCTGCGCACCACCATCAGCGTGGCCAACCAGAACGGCCCCAAGGGAACCTTCGACGGGCCGTCGCGCGCCTATACCATCAATACCAACGATCAGCTCAAAAGCGCCGCGGAGTACGCCAACATCGTCATTGCGTACCGCAATGGCGCGCCGGTGCGGCTCAAGGATGTGGCGAACCTGATCGAGGCTCCGGAGAACACCAAGCTGGCCGCCTGGATGAACAACACTCCCGCCCTCATCATCAACGTGCAGCGCCAGCCCGGCGCGAATGTCGTCGATGTGGTCGATGAGATAAATACTCTGCTGCCGGGCCTGAAGGAGACGCTCCCCGCAGGCGTGGTCATAACCCCGCTCACGGACCGTACGACCACGATCCGGGCGTCCATCAAGGATGTGCAGTTTGAACTGATCCTGGCCGTACTGCTGGTGGTGCTGGTCATCTACATGTTCCTGCGCGATCTGCGCGCCACGTTGATCCCGAGCCTGTCCGTGCCGCTGTCACTGATCGGCACCTTCGCGATCATGTACCTGGCCGGCTACAGTCTGAACAACCTGTCGCTGATGGCCCTGACCATCGCAACGGGCTTCGTGGTCGACGATGCCATCGTGATGATCGAGAACATCTCCCGCTATATCGAGGCGGGCGAGGCCCCGTTGGATGCTGCCCTGAAGGGCGCCGGGCAGATCGGCTTCACCATCATCTCGCTGACCATCTCGCTGCTGGCGGTGTTGATACCCTTGCTGTTCATGCAGGATGTGGTGGGTCGCCTGTTCCGCGAGTTCGCGGTGACGCTCGCCGTATCCATCATCATCTCGGCCATCGTGTCGCTGACCCTGGTGCCGATGCTGTGCGCACTGCTGCTCAAACAGCGTCACCACGGGGACCTGAGCCATGAAGACAAGTCACGGTGGCTGGACTCCACCATTGCCTGGTACGGGCGGCAGCTGACCTGGGTGCTGGACCATCAGCGTCTGACCTTGTTTGTGGCGCTGGCCACGCTGGTCGTCACCGCCGGTTTGTACATCCTGATCCCCAAGGGCTTCTTTCCCGACCAGGACACCGGCCTGATCCAGGGAGTCTCGGTGGCGACCGAATCGATCTCCTATGAGGCGATGGCGACCCGCCAGCAGGCACTGGCCGCGGCAGTGCTCAAGGATCCGGATGTCGTGAGCCTCTCCTCGTTCATCGGGGTGGACGGTAACAATGTCACGCTCAACAGCGGCCGTTTCCTGATCAACCTCAAGTCGCGCGATCAACGCAGCGCGACGGTCATGGACGTCATTCACCGGCTGCAGCAGGAAACTTCAAACGTGCAGGGCATCACCCTGTATATGCAGCCCTCGCAGGATCTATCGCTGGACACCACCGTCAGCCGCACGCAGTACCAGTTCATCCTGGAAAGCGCCGACCCCAACACACTCAACACCTGGACCCCGAAGCTCCTGGCGGCGCTGCGCGACCGGCCGGAACTGGCCGATGTGGTGAGCAACCTGGAGAGCAATGGGCTGGCGGCACAAATCACCATCGACCGCGACACTGCGGCGCGGCTGGGCGTCAGCGTGGGCACCGTGGACAATGCGCTGTATGACGCCTTTGGACAGCGCATCGTCTCCACCATCTTCACGCAGTCCAACCAGTATCGCGTCATCATCGAGGCCGACCCGAAAAGCTACGCCTCCACCGATTCGATCCAGTCGCTGTACGTGCCATCCGCCGCAGGTGGCCAGGTGCCCTTGTCGGCGCTGGCCAAAGTGACCATGGAGGCAAAGCCGCTGCTGATCAACCATCTGGCGCAGTTCCCGGCTGCCACGGTCTCGTTCAACCTGTCTCCGGAGTCTTCGCTCGGCGCCGCGGTAGATGCGATCGAGGCGGTGGAGAAGTCCTTAGCGATGCCGGACAGCATTTCGACGACCTTTGAAGGGGCCGCTCTGGCCTTCCGCAACAACCTGTCGAACGAGCTGCTGCTGCTGCTGGCGGCGGTGCTGGTCATGTATATCGTGCTGGGCGTGCTGTACGAGAGCTTCATCCATCCCGTCACGATCCTCTCGACGCTGCCGTCGGCAGGCATCGGTGCCCTGCTGGCGCTGATCCTCTTTGGCGATGATCTGACGATCATCGCGCTGATCGGCATCATTCTCCTCATCGGCATCGTGAAGAAGAACGCCATCCTGATGATCGACTTCGCGATCGACGCGGAGCGCAACCAGGGCATGCAACCGCGGGAAGCCATCTTCCAGGCCTGTCTGCTGCGGTTCCGACCCATCCTGATGACGACGGTTGCTGCCATTTTCGGCGCCCTGCCCCTCATGTTCGGTACCGGCACCGGCTCGGAGCTGCGTCATCCGCTGGGCGTCACGATCGTCGGCGGCCTGCTGGTCAGCCAGGTGCTGACCCTGTTCACCACTCCGGTCATCTATCTGGCCTTTGACCGGATCGCGAAGCGCCTGGCCCGCCGATCTGAGAATTCCGAGGCCGTGACACATGGGCCACTGGTGGACCAGCCGACGTGAACATTTCGGCCCCCTTCATCGCCCGCCCCGTCGCCACCACGCTGTTGACCATCGGCATGGCGATCGCGGGCATCGCCGCGTTCAGCCTGCTGCCCGTCGCGCCGCTGCCGAAAATCGACGTGCCGGCGATATTTGTCTCAGCCAGTTTGCCCGGGGCGAGCCCGGAAGTGATGGCCGCGACCGTGGCGACGCCGCTGGAACGGCATCTCGGCGCCATTTCCGACGTGGATGACATGACCTCCAACAGCGGTGTCGGCAGCAGCAACATCCAGCTGACTTTCGGCATCGACCGCGACATCGACGGCGCGGCCCGCGATGTCCAGGCCGCCATCGAAGCGGCGCACGCGGACTTGCCTTCGGCGCTGACCCGCAATCCGAGCTATCGCAAGGTCAACAGCTCGCAAAACCCGGTGATGACGGTGGCCCTGACATCGGACGTCCTCACCCAGGGACAGATCTATGACGCGGCGGACGCGGTCCTGACCCAGCGTCTGTCACAGATCAACGGCGTGGGCGTCGTCAATATCAACGGCAGCGCGCTGCCTGCGGTACGGGTCGAGGTCAATCCGATGGCCCTGTCCAAGTACGGCATCGCCCTGCAGGACCTCGCCGCCGCCATTTCCAACGCCAATGCCAATGCGCCCAAGGGCGCCATCGAAGTGGGGGATGTTCGTTACCAGATCTATACCAACGACAATGCCCGCGAGGCGGACCAGTACCGCAACCTGATCATCGCCAGCCGCAACGGCGCCGTGATTCGCCTCAGCGATGTCGCGCAGGTATTCGACAAGCAGGATGGGGCGACGGAGAACCGGCGCACCTATGGCCTGTACAACGGCAAGGCTGCCGTCACGGTGCAGGTGTTCCAGCAGCCCGGTGCCAACATCGTCGACGTGGTCGATGCGGTGAAAAAGGAGCTGCCGGCGCTCGAACACGAGATCGATCCGAATATCGTCCTGGAGGTCGTCCAGGACCGCTCCGTGACCATTCGTGGCTCGCTGCGCCAGGTCGAGCAGACCCTGGCGCTCGCGGTGCTGATGGTCATCCTCGTCGTCTATATTTTCCTCAACAGTTTCCGCGCGGCGCTGATTCCCGCGGTGGTCGTACCGGTGTCATTGGCCGGCACCTTCGGGGTCATGTACCTGGTCGGGTTCAGCCTGGACAACTTCTCCTTGATGGCCATGACCATCGCCACCGGATTCGTGGTGGACGATGCCATCGTCGTAATGGAGAACTCCATCCGCCACATCGAGAATGGCATGAAGCCGATGCAGGCGGCGCTGGTGGGTTCGCGCGAAGTCGGTTTCACCGTCATCTCCATGAGCCTGTCACTGGTGGCCGTATTCCTGCCGTTCCAGTTCCTCGGCGGTATTCCCGGCCGCCTGTTCAAGGAATTCACCGTCACCTTGTCGGTTGCGATCCTGATCTCACTGCTCATCTCTTTGACTGCGACGCCGATGATGTGTGCGCGCCTGCTCGGGCGCGACCGCCCCGGGCGGGGCAATCCGCTGCTGCGCAGTTTCAATTCCGGGTTCGAATCCATGCGGACCGGCTACGAGCGCTCGCTGGGGTTCGCGCTCAATCATCCGCTGCTGATGATGTTGTCGCTGCTGATGACCATCGTCCTGAACGTCTACCTGTACGCCGCGATACCGAAAGGATTCTTCCCGCAGCAAGACACCGGACAGCTGCAGGGCGGCATGCGCGGGGATGCGACGGCCTCGTTTGAAATGATCAAGGGCAAGCTGCAGCAGGTCTCGAAGATCATCCAGGCCGATCCGGCGGTGTCCAGCGTCGCCGGCGCGGTCGGCGGCGGTGGCTTCAGCAGCAACGGGGGCGCCAATGCCCAGTTCAATGTCACACTCAAGCCGCTGTCCCAGCGCAAGGCCTCGGCGGATCAGGTGATCGCGCGGCTGCGTCCGCAACTCAACAAGGTGGACGGCGTGATCACCTTCCTGCAGGCGGTGCAGGATCTGGGGAACGGCGGTGGCGGCCGCGCGGCCAACTCCGAATACCAGTACACCTTGCTGGGGGATGATCTGACCGAACTGCGGGACTGGTCGCAGAAGCTGAAGGTCGCACTGCAGGACGTGCCGGAAATCACTGATGTAGACACCGACCTGCAGCCCGGCGGCCTGCAGACCGATCTGATCGTGGACCGGGACGCCGCCGCACGTTTGGGGCTGAACGAAAGCATCATCGACAGCTCCCTGGGGGATTCCTTTACTCAGGCGCTGACCTCGACCATCTACGACCCCTTCAATCCGCAGCAGTATCACGTGGTCCTGGAGGTGGCCCCGCAATACTCGCAGAACCCGGAGGTGCTCAAGGATATGTTCCTCAGTACTTCCGGTGGACAGATTTCGGGCACCCAGGCCACGCAGGCCGTGGCCGGCACCACTTCCTTCAAGGGTAAGACCTCCACCGCGGCCAGCACCGTGGCCGAGGATGCTGCGCGCAACCTGGCGTCCAATTCGCTGGCCAATGCCGGACGCGGCAATACCTCGACCGGGGCAGCGATCAGTCTGACGGCGGAGCAGGTGGTGCCTTTTTCGGCGTTCAGTCATTACGGCACCTCCACCACTCCCACCACCGTCAATCACACCGGCACCTCAATTTCGACCTCCTTCTCCTACAACCTGCAGGAGGGAGTGGCACTGAGCGTGGGTCTGGCGGCCATCGAGCGGACGATGGAGCGCATCCACATGCCCATCAGCATCCACGGGAGTGCCTACGGCACGGCGCAACTGTTCCAGCAATCGGCCGGCAATGAACCGCTGATTCTGGCCGCGGCCCTGCTGGCCATCTATGTGGTGCTGGGCGTGCTCTATGAGAGCTTCACCCAGCCGCTGACCATCATTTCGACGCTGCCCTCGGCAGGCCTGGGCGCCCTGCTGGCGCTGATGCTCACCAACACCGAACTGAGCCTGGTGGCCTTCCTGGGCATCATGCTGCTGATCGGTATCGTGAAGAAGAACGCCATCATGATGGTGGACTTCGCGTTGGACGCGGAGCGCAACCTGGGACTGGTGTCCCGTGATGCGATCGCGCGGGCCTGCTCGCTGCGCTTCCGCCCGATCATGATGACCACCTGCGCGGCCATCGCCGGGGCGCTGCCCCTGGCATTGTCGAGTGGCGATGGCACAGAACTGCGCCGTCCACTGGGAATTTCAATCGTCGGCGGCCTGATCGTCAGTCAGCTGCTGACGCTGTACACCACTCCCGTGGTCTACCTTTACGTGCGGCGCATCGGCGCCAAGCGGCGTGCGCGCAAGCAGCAGCAGGAACTGCGCGGCATCGCGGCCGCGGATGGCGCAGCGACGGCGTGAAACGGGTGCACGGCCGCGGATCGGTGCTGTTCAGCCACGCCCGATGAAGGGCATTTTGGTCGCCATGATGGTCATGAACTGAACATTGGCCGACAACGGCAATGCGGCCATGCTCAGCACGGCTTGCGCGACATGCTCCACATCCATCAATGGCTCCGGCGCCGTACTGGCCTTGGCCAGCTGGTCGGCGAGTTCCGTGCGGGCATTGCCGATGTCGATCTGCCCGCAGGCAATGTCGTATTCCCGCCCATCCAGCGAGGTCGACTTGGTCAGACCCGTCATGGCGTGCTTGGTCGCCGTATAGGCCACGGAACGCTTGCGCGGTGCGTGCGCGGAAATCGAGCCATTGTTGATGATCCGCCCGCCACGCGGATCCTGATTCTTCATGATGCGGAAAGCCTCCTGGGTGCACAGGAAGGCCCCAGTAAGGTTCGTGGCGACGACCGCGTTCCAGGTCGCCACCGGCAGGTCTTCCAGCGGCACGGGCGGGGCCGTGATGCCCGCATTGTTGAACAGCACATCCAGACGCCCGAAATCGCGCCGGGTCGTGGCGAAGAGCGCCTGAACGGAGCTCTCACTGGTCACGTCACAGGCCACGGCAAGACCATTGCGCGCGGCCGCACCGGCCGCGGTCAGCACCTCGCGCAGTGCCGGCTCGCGCCGTCCCGCCAACACCACCCGGTAGCCATCCGCCAGGAACGCCAGCGCGACCGCCCTTCCGATGCCACTGCCGGCACCCGTGATCACTGCAACCCGCAAGGCTGAACCCATCGACCCCACTCCCCTTCAAGCGCCGACGCCCCCACGGCGCCCCGGGCGGCCATTGTATGCGCCCCGGGCGGGTGAGACGTGCCTCGCAAATTCATGCAGTTGCGCTGAACATGTCGCATGTCTGTAATACCGTGGGTGCAGTCTCTCGCTGCGGCGACCCCGCGAGGCCAAACGTATGCAGCTCAGCTCCCTGTCGATCATCACCCTGCGACGCGACCTGTCAACGCGCTTCGAGAGCGCCACCCGGCAATGGCTGGCGGCACGCGCCGCCTACCGCCGGCTGCATGACTCCCATGTGAAGGACCTGTTTGCGCTGCGCGATGCGGCACAGCGCCTGGACCAGGTCGAACGTGGACGCAACGCCCTGTTGCGCGATCTGCAGGCTCTGTCGGACTGATCCGTCCGGCAAGACCCGCCGCGCTTGCCCGACCCTGAAGGGTCGTGCGATCCTTTTCCCGTGACCCATATCGTTATCGAGCATTCCTCGAACCTGCGTCGGCAGCTGAATCTGCCGAAGTTCGTCGAGGCCATGCGCCAGGCTGCCCTGGCCACCGGGATGTTCCCCGCCGGGGGAATGCGCACCCGGTCCTATGAAAGCGAGCCGTACTGCAATGCCGCCCGCCAGCCGGACAATACCTTCGTGCACCTGTGTATATGCGTCGGGCACGGCCGTGACCACGCCACGCGCCGCCAGGCCTGTGAGGAGATTTTTGCGGCGGCCTGCGAGCAACTGCGGGAGGTGCACGCCCGGGCGCCACTGGGTATTTCCGTGGAAATGCAGGAACGCGATCCGGATCCGGGTCTCATGCAGGGCAACATCCGCGATTACCTCCTGGCGGCGCCGATCCGCCGCTAGCACCCGAAACAGCGCGGGCCCCCGGACATCCTTGGTGGATGCCGGGGGCCTGGCGATCTGCATTGTCAGTTGGTAGGCGGAGTATCCTGAGCGCTCCCCTGGCCTTTGACGCTGATGTCACCGGGATTGGACAGCACGTACATCACGACGCGGCGGTTCTTGGCACGACCCTCCTCGTCCTTGTTGCTGGCCACCGGCTGGGTCTCCCCATAGCCCTTCGCCACCAGCTGATCATCAGGCACGCCATCCATCACCAGGTAGCTGCGCACGGACTCGGCCCGGCGCTGCGACAGCTTGAGGTTGTAGGCGGGCTTGCCAATGCTGTCGGTGTGGCCCTGGATTTCCACCCTCACGCGCGGGTGCTTCTTCAGGCCATCGGCCACGCCGTCGAGAATCGGCCGTGAATCCGCGGTGAGATCTGCCTTGTTGAAGGCAAAATTCACGCCCTCGATCGTGATGGATGCCTTGGCGGCCGGGAACGCGGGTTCCGGCGGCGGGGCCGGCGGCGGGGCCGGCGGCGGGGGAGCCGGCGGCGGCGGCGGTGGTGGCGGGGGCGCCACGGCGGCTACCGGGATTGGCGCAGCCACGGGGCTGCCGCCAAATGAATACTGAACGCCGACCATGTACAGGTAATCCTTGAGATTGTAATTACCCGGGTCCGCCCAGCGCATCTTCAGTTCCGGACGCAGCGACAGTTTGCTGGTCTTGTCGCCGCTTTCCCACATCTTGACCATCAGGCCGATTTCCGTCTCGACCGCGAGGCGCGTGTCATAGCCGGGGTCGCCGCCGCCGTTCAACTTGTAATCCGTGCGCACGGCACCCAGGCCCAGCCCGATATAGGGCGAGACGATGCCGCCGCGGTTACCGACCGCCAGCATATCGAGCGACAGCGCGTCGAGGTCCAGGCGCCCGGCGGCCACGGGCGGTACGGTGTGCGTGTCGAGGTTGCCGTTGCCGCTGAATTCAATGTTGAAGATCGGGCCAAGCTCACGGCCCAGGGCAGCACCGTAGGCCACGGAGTTGTGGTCGACGTCCCGATGAAAGTCGGGGGTAATCCCACCGAGAAATGGCGTGACATACCACTCGTCACCGTCGGCTGCGGCCGCCAGTCCCGGTGCGGCAAGCACACACAACAACAATGCTCGATTATTCATGAACTCTCCCTTGCGAAAACGCGCTGCGGCGTGGGCGCGCAGGCTGATAAAGATGACCGTCGCAAGCTAACAACAAGGTGCTGCAGTGCCATATAGGACTTACGTGCAGAAAGCGTGTAGGCGTTTTGCACCCGTTGCTTATTCGCAGCAATACGGGTGCGGCGCTCGAAAGCAGCCGGATCGCGGCGCCGTGACGGCGCGGCGCGCTCAGGGGGCCCTGATGCGCACGGACCTTAGTTTACGAACAGATTCAACTCGAGAAAGTCATTGACCTTATCGAGGGCCACCCGGATCTGCTGTGCCGTGTTGCGGTCGCGGATGGTGACGCTGTGGCTGGCCGCCGTCTCCCCATCGATGGTGATGCAGTACGGGCAGCCGGCTTCGTCCATGCGCGCATACCGTTTGCCGATGGCCTGCTTCACATCGTGCTCGATCATGCCGCGGCGCCAATACCGGCGCCGCAGATCCTGGTACAGCTTCTCGCTGATTTCAGGCATGCCGTCCTTGTTCACCAGCGGAAATACCGCCGCCTTGATCGGCGCGACCCGCGGATTCAGCAGCAGCAGCTCCGGACTCGCGCGCGATTGATCCTCCGTGTAGGCCTCGCACAGCAACGCAAGCACGCCGCGATCGAGGCCGGCGGACGGTTCGATGACATGCGGCAGATAGCGCTCACCCTTGTGGCCGCCGTTGGGCAGCAGTTCGCCACGCTCGTTGTCAAAGTATTCCAGCTGCACGCGCGAATACTTCTGATGCTGCGCCAGGTCGAAGTTCGAGCGATGCGCCACGCCCTCAAGTTCACCAAAGCCGGGCGCGGTGAACGGGAAGCGGTACTCCACATCCGAGGTGCCCGCGCCCTCCTTCGCGTAGTGCGCGAGTTCATTGGCGTCATGCACGCGCAGCTGCAGATTGTCGCCGGCAAGGCCAAGCCCCCGCCACCACTTCATGCGCTGCTCGCACCAGAATGCGTACCAGTCACGGGCTGAATCGGCGTGACAGAAAAACTCGATCTCCATCTGCTCGAATTCACGGCTGCGAAAGGTGAAGTTGCGGGGCGTGACTTCGTTGCGAAAGGCCTTGCCGACCTGGGCAATGCCGAACGGCACCTTCACCCGGGTGGTGTCGATGACATTCTTGAATTGCACGAAAATGCCCTGTGCGGTCTCCGGGCGCAGGTAGGCGACATCATCTTCGGTGGCGGTCGCGCCCACATAGGTCTTGAACATCAGATTGAAGGCGCGCGGTTCGGTCAGCGTGCCCACTTTTTCCGCATCCGGCGCCACGACGTGGCCCCAATCGCTGTGCGGCAGCTGCGACAGCGGCACGGCGCGCGCGGCGCCGAAGGCTTTTTCCGCCTTCTTTTTCTGCTTCTGCTCGCTGGCCGTATCCGGCATGAATGCAAACAGCGGCTTGCCATTGCGATCGCCGCTGACCGGCACGTACAGCATCAGGTGATCGAATCGATACCGCTGCTTGGTTTCCCGGCAATCCACCATCGGATCGCTGAAGCCGGCAATGTGTCCGCTGGCTTCCCAGACGCGCGGATGCTGGATGATGCTGGTATCGAGTGGCACGATGCGCACCGGCTCACCATTCGGGCCGACATCGCCACCGCAGGGATTGAGGACCACATCCTCCCACCAGGCATCGCGCAGGTTCTTCTTCAACTGCGCGCCCAGCGGGCCGTAATCCCAGAAACCACTCTGGCCGCCGTAGATCTCGGAGGCCTGGTAGATGAAGCCACGGCGCTTCGCCAGCGCCATGATCTTGTCCATGGACTTGGAACCGACAACCGTCACTGTGGTTGCAACTGCTAAGACTCGTTCACGAACTTGGTGACCAGGCAGGTCTCCAGGCCCTCGATGCCCTCCTCGGATCCATGGCCGCTTTCCTTGACCCCGCCGAAGGGGGACTCCGGTACCGAGATCTGAAAGCTGTTGATGCCGATCATGCCGGCCTCGATCTGCTCGCCGAGCAGGTTCACCGTGCGCGCTGAGCGCGAGAAGGCATAGGCCGCAAGCCCGAACGGCAAACGGTTGGCGCGGGCGATAGCCTCCTCGAAGGATGCGAAGGAGTTGATCAACGCCACCGGTCCGAACGGCTCCTCGTTCATGATGCGTGCTTCTTCCGGAACATCGGACAGCACGGTCGGCTCAAAGAAATAGCCCTTGCCCGCGATGCGTCCGCCCCCGGTGTGAAATTTCGCACCGTGCGTGCGGGCATCGCTAAGCAGACTCGCCATGGCCTCGAGGCGGCGCGGGTGCGCCAGCGGGCCCATCTGCATGCCCTCGACCAGGCCGTCGCCGACCTTCAGGGCACGCGTACGCTTGGCAAAGCCTTCGACAAACTTGCCGTACACGGACTGATGCACGTAGAACCGCGTCGGTGAAACGCAGACCTGGCCGGCGTTGCGGAACTTGGCCGTGACCGCCATGTCGAGCACCTGCTCCAGATCGACATCCTCGAATACCAGTACCGGGCCGTGGCCACCCAGTTCCATGGTCGTGCGCTTCATGCCATCGGCGGCCAGCTTCGTCAGCTGCTTACCCACGGGTACCGAGCCGGTGAAATGTACGGCCCGGATGATTGGCGAGCTGATCAGATGCTGGGAAACCATCGCGGGCGCACCGAAGACGACGGACAGGACACCCTTGGGGAGGCCGGCGTCGAGCAGGGCGCGGGCGACCTCCAGCGCGGATGCCGGGGTCTCCTCGGCAGGCTTCAGGATGCAGGTGCAGCCGGCCGCCAGTGGCGCGCCGATCTTGCGGGCCGGATTGCCGAGCGGGAAATTCCACGGCGCAAAGCCCGCCACCGGGCCGACTGGTTCCTTCAACACCGTCATGCGAACCCCGGGAGCGCGCTGCGGCAGCACCCGTCCGTAGGCGCGGCGCCCTTCCTCGGCATACCACTCGAAAATATCCGCGGCCATGCCCAGCTCAATGCGCGCCTCGGCAAGCGTCTTGCCTTCCTCCTGGGTGGCGATGCGGGCGATATCCTCGCTACGCTCCCGCAGCAGGTCGGCCGCACGTTTGAGGATCCGGCCGCGCTCCTGTGCCGGCTTTGCACGCCAGGCCGGGAACGCGTCGCGTGCCGCAGCCAGCGCCAGGTCCAGATCCGCGTGGGTCGCCAATGGCAGCCGACCCAGCACCTCTTCGGTGGCCGGATTGATCACCGGAATGTGTTCGCGATCCGCGCCGCTGACCCATTCGCCGCCAATGAGTAGATTAAGTTCAGGGTACCGGCTGCGCAGCATGGTGATCTCCTACAGAAACGGCCCGCATCCTAACAAACCCCTGCGCGGCCGACCACGACTGCGCAACTGACATATACTGCGGACGCGCGGCCGGGCGCCGCTTCGGATGTGCACCTTGCTGTGGCTGAAGGCCTTCCACGTCGTGTTTGTGGTCACCTGGTTTGCCGGGCTGTTTTACCTGCCGCGGCTGTTCGTCTATCACGTCAGCGCCAGCGACCCGATCAGCCGGGCTCGATTCGAAGTCATGGAACGGCGCCTGTTCGTGATGACGACCATCGGCGGCGCGTTCACCGTGCTGTTCGGAACCCTCATGATCCAGCAGGCGCCGGGCTATATGACCCAGGGCTGGCTGCATGCCAAACTGGCCCTGGTGTTCCTGCTCATCGGCTACCACATCTGGTGCATGGCCCTGATGCAGGCCCTGCGGGATGGCCGCAACCGCCACTCGGAGCGGTGGTTCCGGCTCTTCAATGAAGTGCCCAGCGTGCTGCTGATCGCCATCGTCGTCCTCGCGGTGGTCAAACCCAGTCTCGCCTAGGCCGATCTAGAACAGACCGACGATCTTGCCGGACTCGTCCACGTCGATTGCAACCGACGAGGGCACCTTCGGCAATCCCGGCATGGTCATGATGTCACCGCAGATCATGACGACGAACTCCGCGCCTGCGTTCAAGCGCACCTCGCGGATCGTGACTACATGGCCCGACGGGGCGCCACGCAGTTTCGGATCCGTGGAGAACGAATACTGCGTCTTGGCCACGCACACCGGATAGCTGCCATAACCGGCATCCTGCAGCTGCTTGATCTGGTTGCGGACCTTCGAATCAGCCGTGATGTCCGCGGCACCGTAGATCTTGGTGGCAATGATTTTCATTTTCTGCCACAGCGGCTCGCTCTCTTCATAGACGAACTTGAAGGTACTGGGCTGCGCGGCCATCCGGACGACTTCCTCGGCCACCGCAACGGCACCCTTGCCGCCCTCGGCGTAGTGACGTGCCAGAATGACCTTGGCGCCGCGGCTGCCCGCACGCTCGATGAGCACCTGCACTTCGGCGTCGGTGTCTTCATTGCGGTGATTGATCGCCACCAGGCACGGCAGGCCGTAGTTGTTGCGCACATTGTCGATGTGGCGCTCGAGATTGACGATACCCTTTTCCAGGGCCGCGACATTTTCCTTGCCCACATCGGCCACTTCGACGCCGCCGTGGTACTTGAGCGCACGGACGGTGGCGACGATGACCGCCGCCGCCGGCGTCAGGCCGGCCTTGCGGCACATGATGTCGACAAACTTCTCAGCGCCCAGATCAGCGCCAAAACCGGCCTCGGTGACGACGTAGTCAGCCAGCCGCAATGCCGTCTGGGTGGCCATCACGGAATTGCAGCCGTGGGCTATATTGGCGAAGGGACCCCCGTGAATGAAGGCCGGATTGTTCTCCAGGGTCTGCACCAGGTTCGGGGCCAGCGCATCACGCAGCAGCGCCGTCATCGCGCCATGCGCCTGCAGGTCGCGCGCCAGGATCGGCTTCTGCGCAGTGGTGTAGCCGACGACGATCTTGCCCAGGCGCTCTTTCAGATCCTTGATGCTGGTGGCAAGACAGAAGATCGCCATGACTTCGGAGGCGACGACGATATCGAAGCCATCCTGGCGCGGATAGCCGTTACCCGGGCCGCCCAAGCCGACGACGATTTCGCGCAGCGCGCGGTCGTTGCAGTCGACCACGCGGCGCCAGGCAATGCGCCGCACGTCAAAGCCCAACTGGTTGCCATGATGAATATGATTGTCGATGAGCGCGGCCAGGAGGTTGTTCGCCAGCGCGATGGCGGCAAAGTCGCCCGTAAAGTGGAGGTTGATGTCCTCCATCGGCACGACCTGCGAATAGCCACCACCGGCGGCACCACCCTTCATGCCGAACACCGGACCCAATGCCGGTTCCCGCAGGCAGATGATAGTCTTCTTGCCGATGCGGTTCAGCGCATCGCCCAGACCCACGGAGGTCGTCGTCTTGCCTTCGCCGGCCGGGGTCGGGGAAATGGCGGTGACCAGGATCAGCTTGCCCAGGGGGCGATCCTTCAGGGTCGCGATGTAGTCGAGGGAAATCTTGGCTTTGAATCGACCGTACGGCTCCAGGGACTCCTCGGGAATGCCGAGGCGATCCTTGGCGAGCCCGACGATGGGCTTCATTTTGGCCTGCTGGGCAATTTCAATATTGGACGCTGGAGGTGCCATGCAGATTCTCGATCATCATGTGTCGAAAGGGCCGTAAATGTAGCACGACCGATGCCCCCGCGAAGGCGGGACGCTTTACCATCGGCATCCCTTATGATTGGTATCTATGACTCAAATTTCTGCCACGGAGCTGCGGCCGTTCATCCGCACCATTCCCGACTATCCCCGCCCCGGGGTCCAGTTCCGTGACATCACCACGCTGTTGGCGAATGCCGCGGTGCTGCGCGCCACCGTGGCGGCGCTGGCCGCGCCCTGGAAGGACGCCGGCATCACCCACGTTGCCGGGATCGAGGCCCGGGGTTTCATTTTCGGCGCGGCGGTGGCTTGCCAGCTGGGGGCCGGCTTTGTGCCGCTGCGCAAGAAAGGCAAGCTGCCACACACGACCATTCACATCGAATATGCGCTGGAATACGGGATGGACCATCTTGAGATGCACGCCGATGGCGTCAAGGCCGCAGACCGTGTATTGCTGGTCGACGATCTGATCGCGACCGGTGGCAGCGCCGCTGCCGGGATCCGCCTGCTGCGGTCCCTGGATGCCACCGTGGTGGGCGCGGCCTTTGTGATCGATTTGCCCGATCTGGGCGGAACCGCCCGGCTGGAGCAGGAAGGAATCAGGACCCTGTCCCTGATTCGCTTCGATGGTCACTGACGGGAGGTACTTGCCGAGTGCGATTGCATAATGCGAGGAGTATACGAATGACCGAACAGGACACAGCCGGCACCGATGCCCTGACCGCCGAGCTGCGACGGATTATCGAGCAGGCCGAACAGCTGATGCAGGCGGCGGGCGCGGACAACGCCACGCTGGGTGCATTGAAGGACCGGGTCAATGAGACCATTGACTCGGCGCGCGAGAAACTCGCCGAGCTGGAACAGGAAGCGCGCCGGCGCGGACGCCGCGCCGCGGCTGCCACTGAATCCTGGGTCCAGGCGAACCCGTGGGCCGCGCTCGCCATCGGCGCCGGCGTGGGTCTGCTGATCGGGGCATTGATCATGCGCGGCAGCCCCGCCCCGAGCCCGGGGTACGAAGATCCGGAAGCTTAGTACCGAAGATGATTCCCGGAACAGCAACTCTGGTCGAGCACGGCCGATCGCTGCTGCGGCAGCTGCTGCATATGGGCGAGACGCGCCTGGAGATGCTCGGCCTGGAGATTGAACGGGAGGTCAATGCCCTGGGCCGCGAGCTGCGCCTGGCCGCCCTGTGCATTATCTCGGCGTGGCTCGCCGGCACCTCGCTGGTGTTATGGGTGGCCATCATGTTTCCGCGCCAGGTTGGCCTGTGGATTCTGGGTGTGCTATGCCTGCTGTTCGCCTTCACCAGTGTCATGAGCTGGCAGGTGCTGAAACGCGTCTCGATCCGCGAGCGTCTTTTCAGCCGCTTGACGGACCAGCTGCGCAAGGATGCCGAGGCTTTGGAAACGCTCGCCGAGGGCAAGCATGATTGAGGCCTCGCCGCAATCGCGCTCGGCCGTCATTGCACGGCGGCTGCAGGTGCTGGAGATGGAGGCGGCGGTCCAGCGCGTCACACTGGCGGCGACATTCGCCGAATGGGAAGAACGCCGCACGCTGAGCTGGGTTTTCGGCGCCGCGAAACTGGCCGGGGGCGTCCTGGCGACCCCCGCCGTGAAATGGGTGGCGACCGCGCTGCTGATGCGGTTCGTGCGCAGGCGGTTCGGTTAACTCCAGCGATCCTCGCCCGGCTGAAGTGGCGCTGCCGCCGGTCTTGCCGCGTCGGTCTCGGCCGCCTCGGTAACCTCCCGCTCCGCGCCGTTGCGTCCGTTATAGACCTCGAGGCGGTTGTAGAGGGTCTTCAGGCTCACGCCAAGAATATCCGCCGCCTTGCGCTTGACGTAGCCGCATTGCGCGAGGGTGGCCAGCGTCACGCGCCGCTCGACCTCCTCCAGCGGCGTTCCGACCCGGATGGTGACCGTGGTTCCATCATCGCTGGCCGCCGTGGCCGCGCCCGCCGGCAGACCGCTGTCGATCACATCATCCGCCATGATGAATGCCCGCTGCACGTGGTTGCGCAGCTCGCGTACATTGCCCGGCCAGCCATGCTGGTAGAGGCTTGCCAGGCTGTCGCTTGAGAAGGTCTTGGCAGTGTCCTCGGTCCGGTTCAGTTCGGCGAGGAAGTGGCGGGCGAGCAGCTCGATATCCGCGCCGCGCTGGCGCAGCGGCGGCAGCCGGATCGGAAACACATTGAGGCGGTGATACAGATCCTCGCGCAGCTTGCCATCCGCCAGGGCCAGCTCCGGTTCGCGGTTGCTGGCCGCGATAATGCGCACGTCGCACACGATGGGCGTGATGCCGCCCACCCGGCTGAAACTGCCGGTTTCCAGCACGCGCAACAGCTTTACCTGCAGTTCCATCGGCATTTCGGTGACTTCGTCCAGGAACACCGTGCCGCCGTGGGCGCGCTCGAAGAAACCTTTGTGCTGCCGGTCCGCGCCCGTGAAGCTGCCGCGCTCGTGACCAAATAACTCACTTTCGATCAATTGCGGCGACACAGCGCCGCAGTTCAGCGGCAAGAATGGCGCCTCGCGCCGGCGGCTGAGTTCATGCAGCGTGAGCGCTGCCAGCTCCTTGCCGGTGCCGCTCTCACCCAGCAGCAGGACCGTGGCCGAGGTCGGGGCGACCCGAGCCATCTGGTCGTAGAGCAATTCCATCGCCGGTGCGTTGCCGAGCAGACGCCCAAATCGCCCCAGCCGGCGCAATTCATGTCGCAACGCACCAATTTCATTGCGCAGCGCGGCGGTCTTGCGGGCGTGCCGCAGCACTGCCTGGACGCGGTCGAGTTCGGCGGGCTTGACCAGGTAATCCGTGGCACCAGCCCGCAAAGCGGCGATAGCGCTGTCCACGGAAGCGTGGCCCGTCACCACGATGAGTTCCGGCGCATCGCCCGGCGGCAGCTCACGGGTGAGCTCAATGCCCTCCCCGTCGGGCAGACGCAGGTCGGTCAGCACGACATCGGGACGCTTGCGGCTCAGCTGCTCTTTGGCGGCCTGCAGGGTCTGCACGCCCGTGGAAGTGAATCCTTCCAGACGCGCCACCTCCTGCAGCCAAGCGACCATGTCCGGGTCGTCATCGACAATGAGGGCGTGAGGCATGTAAGTCAGACTATCACGGGAGCGAAGCCGTTCAGTTTACAGTAGATTTTTCAACCACTGTACTTCTTACAGAGCGCGCGTACCTTACGGAATTATTTGCACTATTCATCGCGCGCGTGGCAGTAAGACGACAACGCATATTTCGGCCGGCGCCGCTGCAGGCGCAGCGCCAAGTTCAAGTGGCGCTTTTGCCTACAAGAATGCGGCGCCAGGTGGACGCTGCCAGTGCGCAAAACCAGTAAATGCTGGCATGCCGGTTGCACTCGATTCTGGGAGATCGACCCCCGCGATTGAGCGGGCCGCCCAAGAGACGGCCCGTTTTTTTTTGCGCCCAGCGCAGCCGCGCTACCCATCGGCTTGCGCGGCCAATTGCACCAGTGCCTCACCCGACACGCGCTGGATGGTCCACTCATCCGCGGCCTGCGCACCGAGCCGGCGATACACCTTGAGCGCCGGTTCGTTCCAGTCGAGCACCGCCCATTCAAAACGGCTGCAGCCCCGATCCAGCGCCAGCCTTGCCAGCCATGCCAGCATCCGCCGACCCAGCCCGCGGCGGCGGGCGGCAGGTCGCACGTACAGGTCTTCCAGATACAGGCCAGGCCGGCCCAGAAACGTGGAGAAATTGTGGAAGAACAGTGCAAAGCCGCACGGCTGCCCGTCAATACACCCGAGGACGGCCTCGGCATAGGGTCGCGGGCCAAACAAGGCCGCATGGATATCGGCGCGAGTGGCGGTCACCTGATGCGCCAGCCGTTCGTATTCGGCCAGTTCACGGATGAATTCGAGCACCAGGTCGATCTCCTCCTCGCGCACGGCCCGGATTGAAAGCTGCTGGGTAGTCATCCGGTGCTCTGCAGGCCCTGTGCGATGCCACTGACGCTCGCCAGCAGCGCCTCGAACAGATCGCGGTCTTCTCGTCCGGTGGCCCGCCAGCGTCGCAGCAGATCGACCTGCATGAGGTTCATCGGATCCACATAGGGATTGCGCAGCTGAATGGAGCGCTGCAACTGGGGCTCGCCATCCAGCAGCGCGGTGTAACCCTTGATGGCCAGTATGTGCAGCTGCGCGGTCTCGTACTCGGTGCGGATGGCATCGAAATGACGGCGCAGCGGCTCATCGACCAGTTCCTCGTAGGCATAGGCGATCTCAAGATCGGTGCGCGCCAGCATTGCCTCGATATCGTCGATGAGAGTGCGCAGGAACTGCCATTGCGTGCAGGCCGACTGCACCGCCGCCAAACCATGTGTCTGGATCGCGGCGCCCAATCCCTGGCCGGCGCCAAACCAGCCGGCCAGCAGGTGCCGTGACTGTATCCAGGCGAACACCCACGGCACCGCGCGCACCGATTCAATGGTTGTCGCCGCGGAGCGATACGCAGCGCGTGACCCGATCTGCATGCGCTCGATCACATCGATGGGCGTCACCTGGCGGAAATAGTCCTGGAAATCCGCTTCGCCGAACACCAGGCGCCGATACGCCGTCAGACTCGCCTGCGCCAGAGTGGCCGCGCAGGCCTCATGCACCGGATCCACCGCGACCAAGGCGCCGCGCCGGGCCTGCCCCACGGACAGCGCCAGGGCACTGAAGGCCCGTTCCAGCGTGCGCATGGCAATGGGCCGCAGGCCATAGCTTTGATTGACGACCTGTCCCTGTTCGGTGATGCGCAGCACCGGATTGGTCGCCCCGGCAGGCGCCGAACGCACCAGTGAATCGATCCGGCCGCCGCCCAGCGCAATGCTGCCGCCACGGGCGTGGATGATTACGGGATGCGCAACCACACCCTTCAGCGCCTCATTCAGCGCCGCCTGCGCGTGATAAATGGCGACGCGCGCGTTGCAGATGCCGCCTTCCTTGCTGATGTCGGCGTGTCCGAGTACGACGCCCTGACGGCCCTGGCGTGCGGCAAGGTGCCGCTGATAGGTCGGATCGGCCAGCAGCAGCCGCATCACATCGGCACTGCGCTCGAGCGTGTCCAGGCATTCAAACATCGGCGCCACGTCCACCGCGGCCTCGCCCGTGCGCTTGTCCCAGGCTTCGGCCCAGCGCGCCAGCAACAGCACGGCCAGCACATCATCGATGCCCTGCACGCCGCTGACCACGTAGTAGCCAATGGCGTCCGGTCCATAGCGATGACGGCCCTGCACCATGGCCTCGAAGACACCGCGGCTGCGACGCCCCTGGGGGTCAAGTTCCATGCGCGGCCCCTGATCGCGGGCCAGAGCCGCGCTGAGCAGTTCCTCGCGCTGCTGCGCCGAGCGTTCCAGCCAGGCCGGATCCCCGAACCCCTGCGCGATCACCTGGTGATGCACGACGGTGTGCTGGCGCACATCCAGTGTCGCCATGTGAAAGCCGAAGGTCTGCACCCGGCGCAGCAACCGTTGCACGGAATGATGGCCGGCATTCCAACCCTTGTTGGCCCGCAGGCTCTCGGCAACCAGGCGGATGTCGCCCTCGAATTCGTGCGCGTGTTCATAGCCGTTCGGACGGCCCTCCACGGAATTGCGCAGGCGCATGCCACACTGCGCCAGGAACACGCGATAGGGCATGCGGTCGTGGCGCGCCGGCGTGATGGAGCGCGAGCCGGGAACCAGGGTGTTGTAGTGCTCGATGCGCTTGGCGAGGCCCGAGGAGATATTGACGCGGCTGGCGCTTTGCGACAGCTCCTGAGCCAGTGTCTGGCACTCCTCGAAATACGCATTGATGATGACGCGGTGCTGCCGATCAAGCGTTTCGCGAATGGTCTTGCCATTGACGTCCGGATTGCCGTCCATGTCGCCGCCGACCCAGGTGCCAAAGCCGATCATGCGCGGCAGCTGCACTGCCTCCGCCTCAATGCCGTACAGTTTTTCCAGGCCTGCCGCGACTTCCTCGTAAAAATCCGGCACCACCCGGTACAGCACTTCGCCGAGGTAGAAAAGCACGTGCTCGCGCTCATCGGCCACGGTGAGCCGCTCGCGCGGATGATCCTCGGTCTGCCAGGCCGCCGTGATTTCCGCACGCACCCGATTCCACACCGCGCGCGATTCGCGCGGCGTCAGGGTCGGATCCAGGCGATCCAGCAGCAGCTGCGCGACCCGTTGCTGCTTGCGCAGCATGGTGCGGCGTGTCGCCTCCGTCGGATGCGCGGTGAAGACCGGTTGGATCTGCAGCTGCGGCAGGATGGCCAGGATGTCATCCAAGGTCGCTCCGGCCGCCTTGAGCGTCCCCAGTGCATCCTCGATGCCACCGGGCTGGGGCCGGCCACTATCCTTCAGGAAGTACTCGCGGCGCCGGCGTATGCGATGCACGCTTTCGGCGAGATTGACGACCTGGAACCAGGCCGAAAACGCGCGCACCAGATCCCGTGCCTGCGCGGGCGGGCGGCCGCGGACCCGGGCCGCCAGCTCGCTGCCCGCCGTTGCGTCGCCCTCGCGGCGGTTGATCGCAGTGACCCGGTCCTCCTCGACCGTGGCGAGCAGTGCCACACCGCCCTGCTCGCGCAGCACACTGCCAATCAGCTCGCCGAGCGCATGGACATCCTCGCGCAGCGCTTCGTGCTTTGGCGGGAAATGGATCTGCTGACGTTTCAGGACGGATTCTCCACCGATTCGAATGGCCAACGCGGCGGTTACCCCGCCAGCAGCACGCCTTCGGCGTGTTCGAGCGCTTCGGGCCGGCCGTAGATCAGCACCAGATCCCCTTCCCGCAGGCGTGCGGCCCCTTCGGGGGCCTTGCCCAGTATCCCGTGTCGGCGAATCCCCGTGAAGGCCACCGCCGCGCCGCGCTCGCGAATCTCATCCACCGACCGCCCGACCGCCCAGGCGCCCGGTGGAATAACGACGGTGCGCAGCTCTTCACGTTGCTCCAGCACGTCCACCGGCACGGATGACTCGCTGTGCTGACGCACGGTGCTCAGCAGCGCGTAGCGATTGTCGCGCACCTGCCCGAGCATGTGCGCCACCCGCGCAAAAGGCACGCTCAGGGTACGCAGGGTAGCCCCAACCAGGATCAAGCCCATCTCGAAGGTCTCGGGAATGATCTGCGTGGCCCCGGCCGCGATCAGCTCAGGGGCGCGCGAGTCATCCACGGTGCGTACCAGGATGGGCACATCGGCGCGCAGGCGCCGCACGGTGCGCACGATGGCCAGGGCAACCCCGCTGCTCGAGAAGCTGATGACCACCGCGCTGGCGTGGTCGCATCCGGCGCTGACCAGCATGTCCTCATTGGCGGAGTCCCCGTAAAGCACCGGTTCCCCGGCCTGCCGTGCGGCTCGGATGCGCGCCGGATCCAAATCCAGCGCGATGTATTCAAAACCTTGTGACTCCAGCACGCGTGCGACGCTTTGGCCCACGCGGCCATAGCCGCACAGGATCACATGTTCGCGTTGTGCAATGGTGCCGGTGGGCTCGTACTCGGCGGGTTCCAGGGGCTTCAGCTCCGGGCGTCGCTCCCGCAGCAGCAACCGGGCGATGCGTGCATTGTTGGCCAGGATGAAGGGACTGAGAACCATCGACAGCACCACCGCGACCAGCAGCGGCTGGGCGATCCGCAAGGGCACCGCCCCGCCCTGCAGCACGAGCGTGAGCAGCGCGATCCCGAATTCACCGCCGATCGACATCACGATGCCCGTGCGGGCTGCCTTGAAAGTCGAGGCTTCGAACAAACGGGTCGCCAGTGCCGCGATCACGGCCTTGATCAGCAGCAAGCCGGCCAGCAGGCCCGAGATCAGCACGAACTGGTAGATCAGCAGGTGCAGATCCAGCAGCATGCCGACGCTGATGAAGAACAGGCCCAGCAGGATGTCCCGAAAGGGTCGGATGACGCTCTCAATCTGATGCCGGTATTCGGTTTCGGCGAGCATCATGCCGGCGAGGAACGCACCCAGCGCCAGCGACAGACCGGCCAGGTGCGAGGTCCACGCCGAGGCCAGCACCACCAGCAGCACCGCCAGAGTGAACAGTTCGCGCAGACGGCTGTGCGCGATCTCGTGAAATAGCGGCCGCAGCAGCCAGCGACCCGCGGCCAGCACTGCAGCCACGGCGGCCGCGCCGCCGGTCACCGCCACGGTCACTGCGCCGAGTGAAAAGTCACTGCGCTGGCCGCCGGCCATGGCGGAGGCGAGCGCCAGCAACGGCACAAAGGCCATGTCCTGGAACAGCAGCATGCTGAAGGCCAGGCGGCCGTGCGTGCGATTGATTTCGCCGCGGTCCGTGAGTGTGTGCAGGATGATGGCGGTCGAACTCATCGCGATCGCGCCGCCGACCAGCGAACCGACCAGCCACGGCAAGCCAAAGCCACGGGCGATGACCGCGATCACCGCGATGGTCGCGCACACCTGCAGCGCCCCCAACCCGAACACCTCGCGGCGCACCGCCATCATGCGCGGCAGGGAAAACTCCAGGCCGAGGGTAAACAGCAGGAATACGACACCCAGCTGCGCCAAATCACTGATGGTGTCTGCCTGGGTGATGAGTCGCAGCGCATGCGGCCCCAGGGCCATGCCGACCACCAGATAACCGAGGATCGACGGCCAGCCGATGCGTCGCGCCAGGGCCACGACGAATACCGACGCGGCCAGCATGATCAAGACCTGGGTGAGGGGCTGCTCGATCAGGATCAGTTGTTCATCAAGATGGTGGTGTCGAAGCTCTCGAAGCCCTGGATGGCGCGCTTGTAGGCGTTGTACACCAGCCGCTCGGCCACCTTGTCCGCCCGGGCGGACAGCAGCATGCGCAGCACGATGTCATCGGGCGGCCGGGCCGCGTCCTCAGCCATCAGCTGCTCGATCACGCGGGTGAGGCGATGCACCAGTTCATTCACGAAGCGCAGGTGCGCCGTGTCGAACACCTGTTCGTTGCCCGGGCCGTAGGTGGTGCGCGCTTCCTCCGCCAGTTCGTGCAGGAACATATTCAGCAGCCGCGCCTTGTCGATCAGGCGCAACTCGGTGAAATATTCGATTTCCGACTGCAGGTTCATAGGCCCAATGTCTCAGGCGGGGAAGAAATCGATCGGTTTGGTGGTGGTGATGGTTTCGACATCCTTCGGCTCGAACCGATAGGCCTTCACACGCGCGATGATTTTGCTTTCCAGGTCCTCATTGTGCAATTCGGAGGACACGATCCGGCACATCGTGACCTCTCCGGAGGGTGCGATCGTCAGTTCCAGCACCACCTTGCCCTGCAGCTCAGGGTGCTCGCGCAAAGCGCGGGCGTAGAGGGTGTAGATGGCGCCTTTGTTGCGGTCAAAGACAAGCTCGATTTCTTCACGACTGCGGGCTGCCTTGCCACTGGTGCCGGTGCGCGTGGCGCCACGATTGTCCAACCCGGAATGGGCAATGGCAGAGGTGACGGTCGCGGTCTCGTGGCCGGTCAGGGATCCGGCGCCGCTGCCGAAGCCGCGGCTGCTGGTGGAGGTAATGCCACTGCTGGCCGTCCCGACCTTCGCGGTGATCATGGAACGCTCGGCGTGTGAATCGGCGCCGACCGCCCCGGTGAGGTTCTTGGTCTGGCCCTCATCGATGGGAGTCTTCTCACGCAGGTCCGCGAGTTGGTCCTTGAACTGCTCGATGCCGGCTTTCTCAGCCTTCAGGCGCGCCTGCGCGACCTTGTCCACCTGCGGAACCGGCGTCGGGACCGGCTTGACCACGGGTACCGGCTTGACCTCCGGTTTGGGCGGCGGCGGCGGCGGCTTGGGCTGCTCCTCGATCATCACGCGCGCCAGCTGCGGCGGCACGGCGGCCGCGCCCGGGGCGGTCCGGGGCGGCGGCAGCAGCACGAACAGGATCGCCAGCGCCAGCAGCAGGACCAGGCCGACGCGCAGGATACGCTGGAACCGCGCCTGCGCCTCCTCGTCACCTTCCCAGGGCAGTTCGTACGTTCGGTAATAAGGTGCCAGCATAATGAAGCCCTACGCCGTCGGAACCCGGGCCAGAGACACGGGTTTTTCCTTCTGCAGCACGGCCAGCGAAATCTTGCCGTAGTCGGCATCCGTGCAGGTGGCCATGACCTTCTTCAGGACCTCATACGGCAGCGATTTGTCGGCCATGATCGTGATTTCGCGGGCGGCCAGCGCGGCTTCCGAGATATCCTTGCCGATCAGCAGCGGCCGCTTCAGTGCCGCACCCAATGGGCCAATGGTCGCGGCCTGATCCGCCTGCACATCCTTGATGCTCTCGATGAACTCGCCCTGCACGAACAGGTCGGTCTTGGTGATCATGACGACCACCGAGTGATTCGGCGCGGTCTGTGAAATGGATTGCGGAATTTCGATGCCCTTGCTGTTCTGGATGACTTCCACTTCCGTGGAATACACCAGCAGAAACGACACCATTACCGACAGGATGTCGATGAGGGGAATCAGGTTCAGCTCGAAACCGGCCCGATGGCGCTGATGGTGCACGGCCATGCGCCGTGCGCGGCTGGACATCATGGCGGTGCGTCTCCCACAGATATCGTCGGGAACAGTTCCGCCTGGGCGGTCGCGAAGCCATTGGTGGCTTCGAATACGCGTACCCGATCCATCACCTGCACCAGGATGTCGTAAGGGGTGTCCTTCTCCAGCAGCACGGAGGCATCCGTCTTCTGCGGAAACTTCGCCTTCACCTGCTTGAGGAAATCCGTCAGTCCGTCATAGTCATACCCCGCGGCCGTATTGGGCAGGTCTTTCAACGGCCCGGTATTGCGGTCGGCGACTTCGAGCAGATTGTGACGCACCAGCACCTCCAGCTGCAGGTCCTTGGGCAGATCCGGCATCTGGGCACTGGCCGTGGGCAGGTCCAGCTGCAGAACCACCGTGCGGGAGAACACGGCAGTCATCAGCAGGAACGTCACCAGCACCGTGAAGATGTCGATCATGGGGACCAGCATCAGCTCCGCGGGCCGCCGATTGCGGCGCGCAAGCTTTCTGGCATCGTATGAACGGCGCATGTGCGTCCTATCGCCTTGGCACTTAGGCCGCGGCGGGAGCTGGCGCCTCGGGGCGGCGCTCGGTGACGGCGTTCAGGAACTTCACCGAGGCCATCTCCAGGCTGTCGATGAGTTCGGTGGTCTTGGTCTGCAGGAAGGCATGAATGAACAGCAGCGGCACCGCCGTCATCAGACCGAATGCCGTGCAGTTCATGGCCACGGAAATGCTCGCTGACAGCAAATTGGCCTTCTCTGCCGGATTGACCGTCGCGACCGCATGGAAGGCGTTGATCAGGCCCATGACGGTGCCCAGCAATCCGAGGAGCGTCGCGAGATTCGCGAACGTCGCCAGATAATGCGTGCGCTTTTCCAGGCGCGGCACCACTTCCATGAGGCTTTCCTCCATGGCCTTTTCGATGTCGTCCCGACGCCGTGCCGCCTGAATGCGCGCCAGACCGTAGTTGAGAATCTGCGCGATCGCCGATTCAGACTTGGAGGTGATCTGCACCACCTGCCGGAAGTTGCCCTGCGACAGCATGGGCACGATCTGATTCCACAACTGCCGGTTGCGTGTCGAGACACTCACCAGGTAGATGTAGCGCTCGATCGCGATCGCCAACCCGATCACCAGGACGATCGCGATGGGGAACATGAATGTCCCGCCACCCTGAAAGAACTTGACCAAACCTTCCCAAATATTCATCAGCAACTCCCGGAACAGCCGTCGAACCTAGACAAACGGTCCCAACTTAATGACATAAGCGAAAAATGCCACGACCTAATTCTCATCCCGCATGGCTGCCTGTGCGGCGGCAGCCTCAAGGGGCCGCCGGCGCCTGCGCGGCGGCTTCCGGCACGCCTTTTTGTGCCGCAACTGTGTGGTAGTACCGCTCTTCGCGGTTGAAAACGTCACGATCCACGGGTTGCAACACCTCATCGACCAGACTGTTCGCAGGCTTGCCGGTGAGGTCGCCGAGATCCGCATGTTTCCACGGCACCACGTACATGACCTTAGGCAACTCCTTGTTGCCGGTGATATTGGTCGTGTCCAGTTCAAGTCGGTCCAGCGCCTTGGCAGAATGGGTCGATTTGGTGCCGGCCGCCGCGGGCGCGCTCGCGGCAGCAGGCTTCGCGACGGCCGCCGCTGGCGTGCTGCTGCTCTTGCCGGGGCTGGACGGCTGCGGCGGCATAGTGGAGGTATTCACCCCCGGTTGCAGGTCATCCGCCGCCAGGGCCGGCGCTGGCGCCTGGGCGAATGCCGGCAGCGCGCAAACCATCAACACCATAACAACTGGAAGTGTACGCATGGTCAGTCTCCCGCCTTGTCGGTCGCAGGTGGCGCCGCGGCGCCAGGGGCTACCGCGTTCTTGCCGGCACGCTGTTTGAGATCGGCAATCCAGCCGGTCGCGGCCTTATCGTCCGCGGCCAGCTCCTTGTAATGCTCCATGGCCGTCAAAGCCGCGCCGGTATCATCCAGATACAAATCCAGGACGATCGCCAGATTGCGATACGCCGGCGCAAAGTTCGGATTCGCGCCGATGGCCCGGTTGTATGCCTCGGCAGCCTCGTGGAATTTGCCTTCCAGGCGCAGCGTTACGCCCAGCTCGCACCAGCCCTCGGCATCGTTGCCATCGCGCTGTACCGCCGACTGCAGCGACTGCTCCGACTTGGCCAGGTCACCATGCTTGCGGTACAGGAGGCCGAGGTTCACCAACGCGCCCGCATAGGCCGGATAGCTGGCCGCAATCTGCTGAAACTCAAGTTCCGCCTCCCCATCCTTGCCGCTCTTGACCAATTGGACCGCCCGCGCAAAATCCGCGAGCGCCCGGGGCGGCGGGGGCGGCGCGAGCGGCACGGCAGCCGCAGGGGCCTGTCCGGCGGCAGGGTCCGCCGCGGCCGGCGCCACCGGCGCGCTTTGCACCTGGGCCGGCGCCGCGGTCGCGGCCGTACTGGCCACATGCGCCGTGCTGCAGGCGGCCACGAGCACGGTCGCCGCAACCAGCGCGCCCCAATTACTGCAGCGTCGTGACCACATCCTGGGTGACCTCCGTCTTGCCATAGCGACCAGGCTTAAGCTCGGCCAGGGCTACAAAGCTCTTCTTCACCGAATCATCGTAAACGCCATCGCGGGCCAGTGCCGTGTTGATCTCGTGAATCTGGATAGCCTGTTCTTCGAACGGGAACGACTGATCTTCGAGCAATGACTGGTACTGCTCCAGTTCATCCTTGTTCAGGTGCTTCGGCCGCTCGGAATCGAGCACGTCCTTGCCAAGTTTGCGGTAAAGCTCAGCGGTCTCAAATGTGGCCGCCGTGGTGACCTCAGCGACGTGATAGTCCGCAGCGCTCTTGTACGCCGCCAGCGCGGCCTCCATGGACTTGCGCTTGGCCACGAGACTCTTCTTCAGCGGTGCGACCAGCCGAATGGCGCGGAAGGAGTCGCGCAGCGGTTGCGCGAGTTTCAGCTGCGCAGTGGCCGCCAGGTACTTGGTGCGATCGGTACGCGCGGGCCCGGCCTGCGCGTCGGCATGGACGATCTCGCGCAGCCATTGCTGTTCACGCGTCGTGTCGCCGGCTTTCGCAGCCAGCTGCGCCAGCTGCTCGCGCACCTCGATGGCGGCAGGGACTGGCGTCGGATATTCGCCGACCTCGCGCTCCATCATCGCGACGGTCTTCACCTGGTTGCCGGCTTTACCGTACAGGTCAGCGGCGCGCGTCAATGCCTCGCGGCGTACCGCGGGCTCCTCGGTTGCATTGGTCGAGATGTGTTCGAACTCCACCGCCGCATCCGCGGGCCGGTTCGCTTCGGCGTAGGAGACCGCAAGCTTGCGGGTCACGTCCTCGGCGTTGGCCCCGTTTGGGTACTGCTTGCGATACGGCTCCAGCACCGCGATGGCCTGGTCCCATTGCTTCAGGTTGATGAGTCCGGCGGCCGCATCGTACTGGGCGGTGCCGACGATCTTGGAGTCCGGAGCGACCTTTCCCACCCGCAGGAAATCCGCGACGGCACCACTGGCATCACCGGCTTTCTGGCGCGCCTCGCCCTGGCGGTAGACGGACTCGGCGATCCGTTCATTCAGATCGGCGCGCAGTTTCACATTGACCGGATCCGCTCCCGAGGAGCGGTCACGCGCCTGGATGAAGGCCGCCTCGGCCTGATCGTAGACACCCAGGTCATACTGGGACTGGCCGATGATGTTCCACGCGATGCGCTGCTGCGCCACTTCCACCGGTGGCGTGCGCGCCAGCAACAGTTGCGATACCTGGATCGAACGGGGCAGGTCATGTGCGGCGAATATATCTTCGGCCGCGCGCGTCAGCACACTGCTGCTTTCGGGATGTTCCGGAAACGCCTGGGCAAATTTGATGTCGGCTTCGATCTGGCGGGCATGCGAGGCGCTCTTCGGCGCGCCGGTCAGCCCCTCTTCGCCCTTCTGGTAGGAGACCAGGGCCGCATACGCCGCCGCGGCCGATTTGGGATTCTTCGGATAGCCGTAGGCGGCGTGCTCGTATTCGTTCGCGGCCTCGCCGTACTGATGGCTTTCGAACAGGGCATCGGCCAGCAGGTAGTTGGTGGCGGCCGAATCAGGCGCATCGGGGAAGGAGGTGAGGTAACTGCGATACCAGTGCGCGGCCTGCTGGTAGTCGGCCGGCAGCTTGGATTTCTGTGCAGCGGCGTGGAAGAACGTCGCGAGGTCCCGCAGGTTGGTCTGCAGCTCCTTGACGACCACCGGGAAGTCCGCGCGCGCCCGGCCTTTCCAGAATGGGGTGGAGAAGTCGTAATGCTGCGCGTACTCGCGTTTGCCATCGATCACCAGGTCGGTGAATCCGCCCTTGGTATAGGCTTCGATGGCCTGCATGGCCAGATCCGGCGCATGGATATTGTCGGGGTCGCGACCGACGAACGCCCGGTAGGCTGCGGCAGCATCCTGGTAGCGCTGCTTCTCGACGTACAGGTCGCCCAACCGTGAGTACAGCAGGTACGCGTAGGCCGGATTGCCCCGACCGCCCAGGAATGCATCCACGCTTTGTGCGCCCTCCATGTACGAGAAGGCGATGCTCATTACCCGCAGCGTGTCATCGACCAGCTCGCGGTTGGCGCGGCTCAACTGCTCCAGCGGCTGGAGCGCACCGCCCTTCACCCCGCCGAGCAGTTGTTGGTCGAGGACACCGGCGAAGGACGGCAGGCTGTCCTCATTCAATGACTGTTTGAACAGCGCCCAGCCGTTCTTGTACAGCGACTGAACATAGAATGCGGATCCCGAACCGATCTTGACCACCACCGCGTAGGCGGTCGCGGCCTGGCGGTAATCCTTGGCCGAAAACAGCAATTCGCCACGCCGGAACTGCACCTCGTCCAGCATGCGCGTGCCCGGATAGCGGGCGATCAGCTGATCGAGCGTGGCCAGGGCCTGTTCAGGCTTGCTCGTGGCCTCGTAGGCACGCGCCATCTGATACAGCACCTGGTCATTGCGCGGGTAGTCCGGGTACGCCTTCAACAGCGCGCTGTACAGGCGGATCGCCTCCACGCTGTTCTGATCAACCTGCGACGGATCCTTGTCGATCTGGTCGCTCTCCTGGTTCAGATCCCCCAGGCGGCGCATCGCTTCGGCCCGCAATTTCGGATCGGTGCGCTGCAGGTCCAGAAAGCGCTTGTAGTTCTCCATCGCCTTGGTGGAATCGGCCGCCGCCGCGGTGTTCTTCTGTACCTTCACCGGCGCCTTGCGCACCAGATCGCCGATGGTCGGTGCCGAGTTCGGCGCCGGATCCGCGGCGAATGCGCGCAGGGCCGCGCAGGCCCACGCGCAGCCCGTGACCAGCAGTGCCACGCGCTGCCTGCCCATCCGGCCGCTCACTTCGCAGCCTCCGGCACAGCGGCCGGTGGGGCCGGCGTCGCCGGCGCTGGCTCGGGGGGCAGCGGCTTCCCCGCCTCCCCGCTGGCGGCCTTGTCGTACATGGTTGCCAGGGCGAAGCGTGCCTGCACTTCGTAGGTGTCCAGCCGGTCCTTCTGGTCGGAGAGCTCCGCTACGGCAATCTGCTGCAGGTAGGCCTGCTGGCCCTTTTCGGCACCGGCCAGGCGTGCCTGCAGTTGCGTGATGCGGGACTTCAGCGCCGCGAGTCGCGCGGCAAATTCGCCCGTGTTGGTGGCCACGTTGTGGCGGGCGCGATCGACTCGGATCCAGCGGCTCTGCGCCTCGTGCAGTGCCAGATCTAGGTCCTTGAGAGTGCGCCGCTCCTGCCACTGGCGCGCCTTGAAGGCATCGGTGAGCTGGTAGAACAGCACGCCCTTCACCAGTCGCAGCCGCTCGCGCAAGGCATCGTTCTGTTCATCGTGGGGAGCGCCAGCCAGCAAATCTTCGATCTGACGGATCTGCTCCCAATGGGCGCGTTCCGCCGCAGAACCCAGCGCCGCCACATCCTGGCGGGCCTCAATGTTCGTCAGGCGCGACTCCAGATCATCGCGGCGATGCTGCAGTTGATCGACGGCACCGGAGCTGAGCAGCTGGTCCACCTGCGGCAGGCGCTGCGCATAGGCGGCCTCGCGGGTATCAATCATGTCGGCGAAGGCCTGCGTGCTGTCCGACCAGACATCCAGTGTCGAGCCGAGGAAGGTCAGATCGCGATAGTTCTTCAGCCCTTCCTGGAAATCATGTCCGGCCATGATGGCGTACAGGTAGCGCGACTCGGGCTCATCGGGCAGATTCTGCAGCTGCCAGAACCACCCATAGTGCGTCTGCTCATCGCTTGCGAGCAGTTCATCGAGCATCTTTCCGGACTGGATGCGGCCAATCGCCCCGTCCAGCGCCGTCTGCTCGGCTGCGAAAGACGTCAGGGCCGCCTCGTAATCCTGCGCAGCCTGTGAATTGGAATCAAGCTTGGCATAGGCATACGGCACTGCCAGATACGATTCCTGCACCGCCGAATCCAGCAGGCTGCGGTGCCGCAGCTCGGTCCAGGGCGCCAGGGCGGCCTGATAGTCGCCGAGCGCGGCATCCGCCCAGCCCAGCCCCAGCAGCGCTTTGTTTGAATACGCGCCATCCAAACGCACCCGCTCCAGCGGCACGCGCGCCTTGTCCGGCTGATTGGCCTGCAGGTAGGCGAATCCCAGCGCGAGGTTCGCGCGGTCACGCAGCGCCAGCAGCTCCGGGCGCGCGGTCACGAGTGTCCCCACGGCAGTCAGGTTGGTATCCGCATCGGACATCCGCTGCTGGCGCACCAGCGCCACGCCCAGATTGAATTGCGCGAAGGCCAGCCAGTCCGGCGGTCCCTTGAAGGCGTTGAGCAGCGCGATGGCCTCATCGAAGTGGCCCTGGCGCAGCAGCGCATTGGCCAGCAGATGGGTCTTCTGCGCCTCCTGCTGCTCGGGCAACCGGCCCTGCACCTGGCGCAGCGCGTCGATCGCCTTGTCCAGGTAGCCGCGCGCATACCAGATCTGGCCCAGGTAGAACCAGGCCCGGTTGCGCACACCCTGCGGCACATTCGGCGTCAGCAGCTTTGAGAACCGCTCCCCGGCCTCGTTGTACAGGCCCAGCGACAGGTACAGGCCGCCGAGCAGCAGCTGCGAATCCAGTTCATGGTGCGGCAGCTGGTTCCAGTGCTGATACGCGAGCAGCCGGGTCAAGGCCTCGAAGTCGTCCTGCTGGTAGTAGTGGAACAGCACATCCCCGTACTGCAGATCCTGCACGCGAATCGGCGCCAGTTTCTGCGGGTCGTGCGGCGCCGCCTGCGCCATGGCGGCAAGCGCGGCCAGGAGCACGCAGGATAGTTGGCGCAGAACTCGCATGGGGAGACGTTACTCCCAGTCCTTGATCTCGAATTCCGGCTGCATCTTGCGCTGCCGATCCTCGATCTTCAGCTCCAGGTACTTGGCGCCGATGCTCTTGTCGAACTTGAGGGAGGCGCCGCGCCGGTAGTCGCGGTTATCCGGGCCCTTGCCGGAAAAGAACGCCACCAGCTCATGGTTGCCCACCTTGAGGTTGCCCAGGTACAGACGCTGCACGCCGCCTTTGAGCAAGGCATCCACTTCACGCGGTGTGTACAGGTAGTTGGTGACTTCTTTGTTGTCGATTTTCAGGGTGACGGAGTCGAGCGCGAAGAACTCCCCCACATCCATCGATATGTATACGGCGACCTGGGTATTCGCCGGGAACAGCAGTTCCTCCTCCAGCACGAACAGGTCGCGGTTCAGGTCGACCACATCCTTCTTGAGCGTCTGGGTGTCCTCATCCAGGCTGCGGGTGTCCGCAGCGCCCGGCGCCGCGGTCGCAACCGGCGCGGCGCCCGTGGCGGCAGCAGGGCCGGAGGCTGGCGCGGCTGCGCCCGGCGCGGTTCCATCCGCCGCGCCCAGGACGGCCTCGACCTGCCGCTGCATGTCTTTGGCCTTGTCCGCGGTGGCAGGCGCCGAGGATGCCGGCGGGTCGGCGGCAACGGCCCGAACCGTGACGATGGCGAGACTGGAAACGAAGACCGACAACGCGCAGGCTGCAAGGCGCGCGCGTATCCGGCCGGTCTTATTTGTTACTGGCATGGCACTTCCGGTCATTCGTTGAGCAGTTCGCGAAGCTGGCTGAGGTAAAGCGCCTCGTCCCGGGGGCCGAAGTCGCGGTAAACATGACGCACGATTCCGCCCCGGTCCATGAGCACGGTGGTCGGCAGATTGTCGATCTGGTAGAGGCGGGCCACCTCCTTCGCAGGATCCTCGAGCATCACGAAGCCCAGCGGATGCGCAGCCACGAACTGCCGCGCGTGGGTGGCATCGTCGTCAACCGCGATGCCATACATATGCAAACCGGCGGAGCGGTAGGTGGTGAAGCTGCGATCCAGCACCTCCAGCTGCTTGCGGCACGCGCCGCACTGGCTGCCCCAGAACGTGAGCACCACGACATCGCCGCGATCCTCCGACAGCCGCATATTGGTGCCGCCGAAAGACCGCAACGCGAAATCCGGGCCCGATTGGCCCAACAAGGCGCTGCCCTGGGCGTTCGCCACAAGACAAAAGATAGTCAGCGCCACCGCTGCCAGGCAGCGTTGCGCCAGTCTCCAATCGCGACAAGACTTCACACGACGTCATCCATGGGCCAGCCCCGACGACCGGCGGCCCTCGCAGACCGAATTTAACACTTGCGCAGCGGGCGGTGTGTACCCAATTAACCGCCTATGACTCCGTTCACAATCGGATTAAAGGCGATCAATGCGTCCAGTCCGCTTCCCAGTCCATTGTTGGCAATGGTCGTGGCAAAGTTACCCTGCTGCCCATGCAGGGCCATGTAGTTGAGAATCACGGTGTTGACCAGCAGGTTGACGGCATTTGCCGCCGGACTGGAGCTCGAATTCACGGCGCCACCGGCCGTGTAGGAGCCGATCTGGTTGGGCGTCGTGGCGGCCGCATTCACCGTCGGGCGGCCGGAGGGGTTGTAGACCAGGAAGAACGTGGAGGCAACCGAGCTGTTGTCACCCTGCCAGCCGAACTTGCCGCGGCCCGCCGCCGAGGTGTCGATCATACCGGTCGAACTGAGCGAGCCGTCGCTGAATACATAGACCATCAGCGGCTTGCCCACGCGCTTGGCATATTCGAGGCAGGCACCGATGCACTGGCCGGCCAGAAAATTACGGGTCTCCCCCGTGGCGCGGGTGCCGTCATGGTAGTCGTAACCGCCCAGGGTGATGGTGCCGGCGCCGGCGAAGCCATTGACTACCATCTTCATGACCGCAGCGGTCATCTTGAAGCTGCTCTCGGCGTATTGGGTCGGCGTGAAAATACCCGAACTGCCCACGATCAGTGGATCAATGTCCGGATTGAGGGTAGTCGGATCACCAAACTCGTTCACCAGCACCGTGGACTTCACGTAGCCGCAACGGGCGGCGGTCTTCAACGCGGTATCCGTGGCCGTGTCGTTGAGCTGGGCCGTGACCTGGCCGAGCTTGCCACCAAAGCCGCCCGGACTGCTGAGGTCACCGCCACTGAGCCGGATCGTGGATTCAAGCACCTGCACCGCATCGTTCGGATCGGTGAACATGGTCCCCAGCTGGCCGGTGTTCACCAGGCCGGTGATGTCACTGGACTGGGTGACCACGGTCGGACTCACGCTCAGATTGATCAGCGCCGCCGGCGCCATTGAATTTCCGCCCGAAGGCGTCGGCTCGGTGCCGATCAAGGTCAACAGGGAACCGTCCGCCCCGGCATCATAAATGCCGTACATCGGATTGTGCGGATTGGTCTGGGTGTCATTCTGCGACATGGCCGCAATGGCCACGCCATTGGTGTTCGCCTGCGCGGCACTGGAGGCAATGGACTGGATGCCGCGCAGGATGGCCCCATCGGAGTGCCAGGCGGCGCCCAGGGAGGTGTCGATGAAATTGCCGCTGGCACTGCCCGTATTGGGCGAGTTCGGCAGCATGTCGCCCGGCAGGCCCAGCATTCCGTAGCCGGCAGTGGTGAGGAAATCCAGCTGACCGCCGGCACCGCCGATGAGGATTTCCGAGCCCGTCAGGTTCGCGCCGCCCGCCAGGTCAAAGCAGATGAAGGGAATCTTGCCGGCGCCGTTGGTGGCGATGCCGCAGGCCGTCTGCAGATCCGTGACGTCCTGGGCGAGCGTGGCGGCACGCGCCGCGCGCGGGTCGGTGAATGCGGCCACCAGCGCCGAGGAGCCGATCAGCACCGCGGAGCCGGACAGGAATCCGGTGGCCATGAAGTCACGGCGCGTGACCGGCCGCGGATGGCTGCCCTCGTGGCGGATGGGCTCGTGGAGCTTGTGGCTGCGCGGCAGTTTCTTGCGAATGATCATACGGTCTCCAGATGTCCTTAGCGCCTACTGCACCAGTGTTGAAGCACTGCCCAGCAACGCCGCGCAGGCCGCCTTGGTGACAACCCCCGAGCGGTTCGGGGTACTGGCATAGTTGGCAGGCGTCAGCGCAGTGATGAGCGAATCCAGCTCCGTCTGCACGCTGGCAAAGGTGGGCTGGGTCGCCAGGTTGGTTGCGATGGTGCCTCCGACGAGATTGATGTACAGGGCGTTGATCACCTGGTCGCGGTTGCTGTTGGTATTGATCGGCGCACTGAAGTAGCTGCCACCCTGCGTCGGATCAAACGCCGCCCCGAAGAAGCTCTGACTGAGGCTGGTCGAATTGACCAGCTCGCTGCAGTAGGCGATGGCCAGCTGCGAGATGGCGGTCTGGTTGGCGGCCGAGTAAGCCGCCAGGTCCGGCACCGGCGGCAGCGCCGAGAGCACGTTGGCATAGACACTCGCGACATTGGTATCGGTCATCGGCACGCCGGTCACCTTGGACATGGTCTGCGCCAGGCGCTCGAAGGTCCGAACGCCCAGATCCGGTTCCGCGGGTCCGGGAACCGGCGCCGGTATCGCGTAGGTCGGATCCGTGTACACACGCGTTTGGGTGCCGATCTGCGCGAACGACAGGAAGAACTGATCCGATGCCGGACCGTTCTGCAGGGCGATCACCGCACCGACGCTGGATAACAGCTGCCCCGTCGTGCTGTTGTAGTTGGCCGTGGTCACCGTGGTGTTCAGCGGAATGTAGCTCTGCCCGACGGTTGCCTCGGTACCATTGATGCCGATACGGATGCCGCTGATCGGTATGCCGTTGGGCGTCTGGGTAGGATCCAGGCTGATGAACGTCGGATTGGTGAACAGATAGGAGTAATTGTCGTTGAGGCTGAGCGTCATCATGACGTAGCTTTGCGGCACACCCGAGAGAGCGGTCACGTCGAACAGCATGAAGTACTTCTGCCCGACTCCGGCCGCGTAGTTTTGCTGGATCTGGGTCAGGGTCAGGGCGCGGTTGTGGATCGCCACCATGCGCAGCTCACCCTGGAACTGATTGGTCGTGCCGGAAGTCTCATTGCCCACCACCAACGCGAAGGTGTTGTCCCAGTTCGCCAGCGTCCCGCCGCCGGCGGCGTCGACATCGCCCGTGAACACCCCGTTCACATACAGCTTGCGGCCATTGACCGGGTCGTAGGTGAGAACCACGTGTTGCAGGGCGGCCTGCGCGAGCTGGTTGTTGGGATTGGTGACCAGCGCCGGTGCGCCGTTGGTATTCGTGACACTGCTGCGGACATTGGCCGCGTATTGGAAGGCCATCTGCGACAGCGTCGCATTGCGCAGTGTCGGGCCGCCGGAATAGCTGACGATGTTGGCGCCGGTCTGCGCCACATTCGCCGGGGAGACCCATGCCTCGATGCTGAACTCACCGGTGGAGGTGATCATGTTGTACAGCTTCGCGCTGGAGGTGCTGGTGCCCTGGGCCTTGGAATTGGGTGCAAATATCACGCCCCAGCCCTGGTCCCAGGTGTAATTGCCCGTCAGATTCAGGTCCAGTTCCGGCTCCACACCGCTGGTGTCGTAGGCAATCGTGCCGGTGCCGGTCTTGAACTCGTACAGCGCGATCTGATCGGTCGTATAACGGTTCTGGCCCGAGGCCACCGTACCGTCAAACATGGTCAGCGCCTTGGAGATGACCAGGGTGGGATCCACGGTCGTGAGCGGAATCGGGTTGGCGAAATTCTCGATCGCGGTCAGCATGGCCTGGGCGTCGGTGGTGCAATCGCTCCAGCAGTTGTGATGATCGGTTGCCAGGCGCGCGACGAAGCGCGACAGGCAGGTCGTGCCGGTAGAGGAGACCACGCACGGGACCGGCGGAGTCGCGTTGGTCGGATTGGCGTCAGCCAGATCGATCTTGGCCTGCGCGTTGGAATAGGCCTCGTTGATATCGGCACTGGCAAAATACGGCTGCTGCGGCGTCAGGGCGGTGGGCGCATGGCAGCGCGAGCAGTACTGGGTCAGAATCGGGTAGACCGTGCTCTGGAATCCGGCAGGCGAGGTCGGAAAGGTCTTGGAGCTGCCGACGGTCTCATCCGGTGGTGCGACGAGCTTGATCGACTGGCTGCCCGTGGCCGAGGAACCGGCCCAGTTCTGGATCCACACGGTCAGGGTATCGCCGCAGGCCGAAGGGGAAGCCAGCCAGCAGTTATGGCCGCCGGAGACCTTCTGCACCATGGTCGACTGGTCCGGCTGCGCCAGGTTCACCACGGTGTTCGCCGCCTGGTATGCCAGGTTCACGTCATCGGTGCGCGCGAACTGCGGCGACTGACCACCTTGAACATGGCAACCGCCGCAGCGGTTGGTGGCCTTGATGTTGGCCCACAGGTTGACCATGAAGGCCTGCACGTCCGCAGTGGCGGGCGGAGGACCGCTGTAGGTGGCGGCCGAGGCCACCGTGGTCACGGGATTTGCGGTTGTCGGCGCGCCGCCGCTACAGGCGGCCAGTGCCGCAAGGCCCACGACGCAGACAATCCATTTGAGATAAGCGTTCATGACTGTCCTCAACTGCCCATGCAGTACACGGCGGCGGAGGCGAACAGCGGCTTGTACTTGTAGCCGCCGGCTTTGAAAGCGCTGGTCATGCTGGACACCTGGTTCAGGTCAGCCTGGCTGGCCGGCGCCCGGTAGCACACCGCCTGGAACACCTTCTGCGCCTGGCACTGGGAAAATGCGGCGCTGTGCGCCAGCTCCAGCCCCAGCGACTTGGCGCCATTTCCGCTGCCCGGCAGAGTCGGATCCCAACCGAGCACCTGGTTCGGCCCCTGCCGCCAGCGGTTGCTCCAGCTGTCATCCGGGGTGATGAAACCTTGCGGAAAGTTGCCGGTATTGATGTGGTACTTCGCCTGGGTCGTGCCCTGGGTGTATTGCAGCGAGCCGGTATTGGTGCCATCACCCACCGCCGTGCCGACGAAGTTGTAGTACGCGAAGGCCTGCGCCATGGGGTCCATGCCGCTGTGGCAGCCGATGCAACTGTTCAGGAACACGCGGCTGTCGCCACCGGGGGAACGACTCACGTCCTGGCGGATGCGATCGGGCGGCCGGGTGATGTCTTCCACCGTCGGCAGGTCGTTGCACAGGTGGGCCATCAGCGTGTAGCGGAACATGGCCCGGTTGGTACCATTGATGAAGAAAGAGGAGGTCGAGGCGCGCGTGGTCATCAGCCCGGCGGTCGCCGTGGTCGGGATACCGTAGACGCCGGACTGGGTGACCAGTGTCAGCGTCGATTTCATATCCACGCCCTGGGCCTCGGCCTGCGCATAGTGGTTGTCGTCGGTCGTCGACGGCGCCGGCAGGCCCGGGGCATTGCTCATGTAAAGGATGTCGGCGGACAGCGCGGTGCTGAAATCCGCATCGTCACGCACCATGCCGATGAAGGTGGCCACATAGTCGTTGAGCGGCGCGAACACCGTCTGATCACGGTTGGTCCACGGCATCGCGAAGTTCTTCAGCGTCGTGTTGTAGAACTGCGGGGCCTGCAATGCGATGTTCGCAGCGCTGGTCGGATCGCCGCCCTGGATGAAGGTTGCCATCTGCGCAAGCTCGCTCGCGCTCGGCGGTACACCGGCAATGCGGTCGAAGATGCGCTTGGCCTGTTCATTGGGACCAGCGCCGGCTGGCAGCGCACACAGCGCGGATACCAGCGTCACCAGCGCGAACTTGCCGGCGACTTGGCGCGCGGATCGGAATCTGTGGATCGTGCTCATGGGACGCCCTGTCTCCAACGTTAGAACCTTATGCGTGGCGGACTATACGCACGCGAAATGGCTGTCTGAAATGTCTCAAGAGGCCGACGTCGCGTCGCGCAGACATACCTCTGCAGTCCCGGTGCGGCTATGCTTCGCGCCGCAAGCCTTCTTTAATATGCAGATATGTTGAAGGCGCACCCGGTATCCACCGGGAGAACTGACCGGGCTGTGACGCATTCGACACAACTGTCAACGCTCCGGCGCGGATTACGTAAGATGTGGCGTGCGTCCGGAGCCTGTCGGGCAGCACGCTCAAGCTGTGGCAGGTGGAGCGAACTTGAAAGCGTCCCGATCAAATCTGCAGATCACACTCTCCGGCAGTTCCGTGCGGGTCCTGCGGCACGCATTGGTATGCGTTGCAGCCGGTATTCTGGCGGCCTGCAGCAGCGGCGCCGGCAATGTCCAAACCGCCAGTGGTCAAAGTGCCGATCCGGCGACGGTCGACTTTCCGATTTTTTACGTCAAGCGCTACAGCGTGCCCACGGCCGCTCAGACTCAGGCTCCATCCCAGGACCTGCGGATGTTGCGCTTCGCGATCCCTTCCGCGGATCTGTTCATGCGCAGCCGCGCATCGCCGAGCGGTACCGAAACCAATGTGACGGCGCGCATCACCGGCACCGGCACCAAGACTGCCGCGAATTACGACATCAAGGATGTGAGCGTCTCGGCCGACGGCACCACGATCCTGTTTGCGATGCGCGGCCCCCTGACGGCCAACATGCAGCAGAACAAGGCGCCCTCCTGGCGCATCTGGCAGTACGTGATCGCCACCGACGCGCTCAGTCCGCTCGTCAACCCGGCCACCGACCCGGACCCGGCGACCGTCAATGATGTCGCCCCGCAATTCCTGCCCGACGGCCGCGTTGTCTTCACCTCGACGCGTCAGCGCCAGTCGCAAGCCATCCTGCTGGATGAGGGCAAGCCGCAGTTCATCGCCCAGGATGAAGCCAACACCGAGCCGGCCTTTGTGCTGCATGTCATCAATCCCGGCGGCAGCGGCGGCAGCATCCATCAGATCTCGTTCAACCAGAGCCACGACCGCGATCCCACGGTGCTCGCGAACGGCCGCGTCATGTGGACTCGTTGGGATGACGCTCCGGGCAAGGATGGCATGCACCTGTACAGCTCGAATCCGGACGGCACGGATGTGGAGTTGCTGTACGGCGCCAACAGTCACGCCACCGGCACCACGGCCGATGGCCTGAACAACAACACCATCCAGTTCGTGAAGACGCACGAAATGCAGGACGGCCGCATCCTGGCGCTGGTGCGGCCCTATGCCTACGCCAACGTCAACGACACCGGCGGCGACCTGATCATCATCGACACCAACAACTATGTGGAGAACACCCAGCCGGCGGTGGCGGGATCGCCGCTGACGGGGCCGGCGCAGACCCTGGCGACCAGCAATCCGGTGCTCACCGTCCCTGGTCCCTCCCCGGGCGGCCGCTTCTACTCGGGCTTTCCGCTGTGGGATGGCACGGGGCGCATTCTGGTGAGCTGGACCCAGTGCCGGATACTGAATACCGCCGTCACCCCGAACACGGCGGCGGCGTGCACCGCCACGGCGCTGGCCGATCCCACTACGCAATCTGCTCCCCCGGTGTACAGCGTATGGATGTTTGACCCGAGCGCGAATACCCTGCAGCCGATCATGCTGCCTACGGACGGGATCATGATCACGGATGTCGTGGCCGCCCAGCCGCGCGCGCTGCCGATCGAAATCGTCGACCAGCAGCCCGGTGTGACGCTCGACCAGGACATGGCAAGTGCGGGCGTCGGTGAAATCGATATCCGCAGCGTCTATGACTTCGACGGGGTGGACACCGCCAAGCCCAGCACGGCCGCCGTGGCGAACCCGGCCGTGACGGCGCCGAACCTGCGCCTCGCGCGCTTCATCCGGCTCGAGAAGCCCGTGTCCATTCCGGATCCGAAGACCCTGAAGCTGGATCCTGCAGCCTTCGGCGTCACCAACTACATGCGCGAAATCCTCGGCTACGCGCCGGTGCAGCCGGACGGCTCGGTGGTCATCCAGGTGCCCGCATACGTGGCCTTCCAGATCAGCATCCTGGACGCCACGGGCAAGCGCATCACCCCGGTGCACGATGCGTGGCTGCAGGTGATACCGGGTGAGACCGTCCATTGCAACGGCTGCCACACGCCCGCCTCGCAGCAGACTCCATCGCCCGGGCAGACCGCCGTTTCGCATGGCCGGGCCGGAGCGTTCAATTCGGCCTATGCCGGGGGCAGCGCCTCCATTCCCTTCCTCAATTCACAGTCGAGCTATACCACCATCACGGGTACCACCGAGCCGCTGGTGCCGACTGCGACCGGTCAGACCATGGCCGAGACCCTCGGCGCCGCCAGCTGCGCCGGGGACACACCACATTGCCTGCAGAACATGCCCAGCGTGAACCTGGTGTACACCGACATCTGGACCAATCCCAGTGCCGCCACGATCGGCACGCCGATCGCCCTGTCCTATGATTCGACCCTGAGCAGCAACGCCACCTGGCAGTATCCGACTGCAGCCAACTGCCTCGTTGCCTGGTCATCGACCTGCCGCATCATTCTCAATTACAATGAACAAATTCAGCCGTTGTGGACAGTCTCACGCACCTACGCCGGTGGAGTGGCCGCGGGCCAGACCGGTCCGTGCACCATGTGCCATGGCCCGACGAACGCGGCCGGCGCGCCGCAGGTACCCGCGGGCGTCACGCAGCTGGATCTCACCACCACCGCGTCCAATGTGCAGGCGCTGTGGCCGAACTCCTATGTCACTCTGCTGTTTTCCCATGACGAACAGGCCATTATGATGGGGGCGCTGACGAACGTGACGGTCCCCGGGCCTCCCGATGCAAACGGGCAGCAGACTCGGGTGCTCGTCACCCTCGGGCCGCCGATGGTTGCCGGCAACGCGAAGGGGTCGACACAGTTCTTCAATGAGTTTGCGACTGGTGGAACGCACGCGGGATATCTCAGCCCGGCGGAGCTGCGGGTTATTTCCGAGTGGCTGGATATAGGGGCTCAGTATTTCAACAATCCATTTGACCCGGCCGCGCCCCTCGATTGACGGCGGCCGAACCGCCGTGTTGCGCTGCGCGCGGCTGGTGTGCGCCCTGGGCGCGGTGTTGGTATTGCTGTGCCTGACTGTGGGCGTGCGGCCGGCGCAGGCTGCGGGCGCCTATGTCCAGGTGTTCGTGCGCGCTCCTTACCTTGAACTGCATACCGGCCCGGGACGGGGCTATCCAGTGTTCAACGTGGTCGATCGGGACGCCAGTGTCGATGTACTCAAGCGCTATACCGACTGGTTCAAGGTGCGCACCGTCGGCGGCGTGGAGGGTTGGGTCGCGGCACAGGACATGGAGCAGACCGTATTGGCCGACGGCACCCCCTTCCACTACGACGTGGGGGACCAGAATGCTTTCACCTCGCACCGCTTCGAGGCCGGCTTCTTCCCCTATGGCGACTACGGTGGCGCCTCCGCCCTGTCGGCCTATGGCGCCGTGTTCGCCACCCCGAATCTGGCGGCCGAGCTGTCGGTCGGTGAGTTCCTGGGCAAGTCCTCCAATGGCACCACCGTCGATCTTGGACTGGTACACATCTTCTATCCGCAAGCCCGGCTGGCGCCCTTCGTGATGCTGGGCACCGGCGTCGTGCGCATCGAGCCCAAGGCGACGCTGGTCCAGCCCGAGGACCGCTTCGAGCAATCGGCCTACGTGGGGGGGGGTCTGCGTTACTACCTGACGCGACGCTTCTTCCTGCGCGGCGAGTACAAAGAACACATCATATTCACCAACCGCAACCAAAACGAGCAGGTGGACGAATGGAAATTCGGCTTCGCATTCTTCTTCTGACAATGCTGCTGGGGCTCGCGGGCAGCCTGTCGGGATGCGCGACGCTGCGTCATCTGTTTGGCACTGCCGCCCCTGCCGCTGCGCCGGCACCCGCCGATGCCGGCGCCAGCACCGACCGTTCCGCGGACGAGGACAGCACGCCTCCCCGGGTGATTCAGCCCGAGGTGGAACGGCGCAACCTCAAGGTACCGCGGATCAAGTCCGAGGACATCGAACTGGGTGGCTACATCGGCACCTTGAATATCGAGGACTTCGGTGCCCACCGGGTCTTCGGCGCGCAGCTGGCCTACCACATTACCGAAGACTTCTTTCTCCAGGCCGAGGCCGGACGCTCCAAGGCGGGGCGTACCAGCTTCGAAACACTCAGCAATATCGCACTGCTTACCGACAATGAGAGATGGTTCAAGTACTACGACATGTCGGTAGGCTACAACTTCCTGCCTGGCGAGGTTTTTATCGGTCGCAACCACGCCATGACGAGCTCGTTCTACATCCTCGCGGGAGTCGGGGCCACGGACTTTGGCGGTGACTCCAAGTTCACCGCGAATTTCGGCGCCGGCTACAAGGTACTGCCGACGGACTGGCTTGCAGTCCACGTCGCCGTCGAGGACCGGGTATTCAACTCGGACCTGCTGGGTGTGAATAAGCTCGCCAGCAATCTTGAGGCCCATCTGGGTCTGACCGTCTTCTTTTAGGAGCGCAGCAACATGCTCACGCGATGGACGAAATTTGGCCTGGTTGCCCTGACTACGGTGATTCTCGCCACGGCGGCCAACGCTGCCGGTGACGAGCCGGCCCCGACGTTCAGCCTGCCCAGCCGCGGCGGCCCGACCATTGATCTGGCCCAATACAAGGGGCAGGTGGTGATGATCAACTTCTGGGCCAGCTGGTGCGTGCCGTGTCGGCAGGAAATGCCGCTGCTGGAGAGTATCTACAAGAAATACAAGCCACTGGGCTTCACCCTGATCGGCGTGAATGTCGAACCGGATCAGAAGGAAGCCGAAAACTTCCTGAAGCAGACTCCGGTGAGCTTTCCGGTGCTGTTCGACGCCAAGAGCAAGGTCAGTGGACTTTACAACGTGCAGGTCATGCCCACGACGGTCTTCATCGATCGCAAGGGCAATGTGCGGTTGGTGCACCAAAGCTACCAGCCGGGCGCGGAGAACCTGTACATGGATCAGATCCGCAGCCTGATTCGGGAATGACCATGAGCATCGCCCGTGTCTTCGGCCTGGTCGCGCTCTTGAGTGTGCTGGCGCAGCTGTGCGCCTGCGCGCCCGTTCAACCGTGGGTGAAACCCTACGAGCGCGAAAGGCTGGCCGATCCGATCATGGCCTTTGACCGCAATCCGGTCTCCGCCGAATACATGGATCACTTGTTTGAAGTGCGCTCCGCAGCGCGCGGCGGCAATGGCGCCACGGGGGGCGGTTGCGGATGCAATTGATCGGCCCAGGCCGACCTCGCGTACGGTGGTCGGCCGCGGTCGCGCTTGCGCTCGTGGCGGGCCTGTATGGCCCCGCAAGCCGTACCGACGTATTGCCGGATGACCGGGCCGACGCGCTGGGAACCTACTACACGGGCGGTGGGCAGGACATCACGGGAATGACCTACCTGGTGCGCAAGAAAATCGGCGACCACGTCTCACTGGCGTACACCCATCTCGCGGATATCGTCTCGGGCGCCTCAATCGATGTGCGCACCTCGGGGGCGAGTCCGTACCGCGAGAGACGCACCCAGGACGGACTGTCCAGTGAATTCCTCTTTGACAAGACGACCTATACCGTCGGGGTCACGCACAGCTACGAACCCGACTATCGCTCCAACACTGCGAATTTCGGCATCAGCCAGAGCATGTTCGGTGACCTGACCACCATCAGCATGACCTACCGGCGCACCTGGAACAATGTCTTCAAGATGGAATGCCTCGTGGACGATAAGGCGCTCGACTACCCTTGTGTCGAGAAAGTCCATGATCCCTCCTTTGGCGAGAAGGACTCGGATGAGCGCTCCTACGGCGTAGGGCTCACGCAGATCCTGACCCGCAATTCTGTCATCTCGGCGAACTTCGAGGTGATCACTGATCAGGGCGCGTTGGGGAATCCGTACCGCTCGGTGATGTATGCGGATCCCTCAGGCGGCGCCAGCCTGGCAGCGGAGATCGATCCGAACACCCGTACCAGCAATGCCCTGGGCCTGGACTACAAGTACTACCTGCCGTGGCGCTCGGCGCTGGACCTGCAGTACCGGTATTTCGAAGACACCTGGGGTATCCGGGCGCACACGGCGCAGGTGGGCTATACCCAGCCCTGGCACAATTGGACCTTCGACACCAGCTTCCGCTTCTACACCCAGACGCATGCCGACTTCTACAGCGACCTGTTCGCCTCGGCCAACCAGCAAAACTTCATGTCGCGCGATCGGGAGCTGTCGTCCTTCAACAGCTACACCATCGGCGCCGGCGCGGCCTACGAGTTCCACATACCGTACGCCACATGGATCAGCAAGAGCACCGCGAATCTGCGCGTCGATCACTTGATGTTTGACTACAAGGATTTCCGTAACGCGCTGCTGATTGATCCGGCCAAAGGCGTGGTGGCGGGCACGGAACCGCTGTACTCGGTGCAGATCGACGTCGTGCAGGCCTTTCTGTCGATCTACTACTGAGAATCACTGCTTGCCCGCCCCGGCCGCCGTGGCGGGGTTCTCCAGTCCCTTGGAATACCAGATCTTGCGATCGGGGGTAATGGCCACCACATCGATGTCGGGCAGGGCGTTGATGAATGCGACGCCCTCCTTCACGCCCATCACGAACACGCTCTTGGTGAGCGCATCGGTACGCGTGGCATAGGGTCCGATGATGGTGACACTGCGCACCACGTGCGGTGACTTGCCCGTCCGCGGATCCAGGATATGGTGGTAGCGCACCCCACCCTCGTCAAAAAAGCGCTCGTAGTCGCCGGAGGTTGAAAATGCCGTGTCCGTCAGCGGTATCTTCAGAATCGTCCGATTGCGGTCATCCGGGTCGCGGATACCGATCAGCCAGGGCTTGCCGAAGCGGTCGCCGATGATCCGCGAATCCCCACCGGCATTGACCATCGCCCGGGTGACCCCCAGTCCCTGCAGCACTGCGATGCCGCGATCCACAGCGTAACCCTTGCCGATGCCGCCGAAATCGATGCGCACGCCCTCATGGTCAAAGAACACCGTCTGTGCCGCCGGATCGAGGTGAATGTGACGGTAGTTGCTTTCCGGCAGCGCTGCGGCGATCTGCGCATCGCTGGGACGAACATGGTCGGGGTAGTTATACATGTACCCGACGCTGGCGTAGGTGATGTCGAAAGTGCCGCGGGTCAATTTGGAATAGTCGATCGAGGTCTGGATCAGATCGAACAGCTCCTTCGAAATGCGCATCGGGGCCTTGGCCGCGAGGGCGTTGACCCGTGATACCTCGCTCTCGGGCTTGTAGGTGCTGAATTCATTGTCGATGCGGCGCATCTCATCGAAAACTGCATTGATCGCCGCATCACCCTTGAGCCGCTCCTCGGTCCACAGTTCCACATCACAGCGCGTCCCCATGATGGGTGCGTCGCGATACAGCCATTCGGCGTGGGCCGGTGCGCATGCCGCTCCCGCCAGCAGCAGCGCAAACGCACCGGAAACGCGGACGAGACCGCGCATGAGTGTGGACTGCGGTGGGGCGGAGAGGTTCACTGTGGAGGCTTTCCGATTGGCATGATTGGCCGGGTGAAACGTATGTCCAACTGTATGCCCAGCTGGAGTAAGCTTGGCACAATTCAACTCAAGGATCCCGCGCATGCGCAACCGCATCGGAATAACTGGTCTCATCGCCGCTCTTGCACTGGTGTTCAGCAGTCTCGCCGTGCATGCCCAGGGACGTGAGGAGGCCCGGCTGCTGACCGCGAGCCAGGTCCTGAACGATGCCTTGGGATCACCCGACCAGGTCGTTCCCACGCGCCTTCTGGAACGCGCCTATGGAATCGCCGTCGTACCGGATGTCACCAAGATCGCCTTCTTCTTCGGCGGTCGCCGCGGCAATGGTGTGCTGGTGGCGCGCGACCCCAGCGGCCATTTCAGCGACCCGATATTCGTCAATCTCACCGGTGGCAGCTTCGGCTTCCAATGGGGCGTCACGTCCACGGATGTCATCCTCGTATTCACCACCAAGCGCAGTATCGATCGCATCGCCAGTGGCCAGTTGACGCTGGGCGCGGATGCCTCGGTCGCCGCGGGCCCGGTTGGCCGCTCCGCCTCGGCGGGCACCGACCCGACCCTCTCCTCGGAGGTGTACTCCTACTCGCGCAGTCGCGGCCTGTTCGCCGGTGTGGCGCTCGATGGCAGTGCCCTGAGCATCGACAACAACGCCGATGGCCGCTTCTATGACAAGGGCGTCGTCAACGCCTACGACATCATCAACGGCAGCGTCAGGACCAACAGCGATATCGCCAGGCGCTTCCTGGACACGGTGGCCCGCAGTACCGGTTCGAACGCGAGCGCCCCGCCGGCCGCCGCCCCGGTGAGCACCGTTGCGCCCGCAGCAGCGCCGCCCGCCCCCGGCGGCAACGCGCAGACCTTTCCACTGTCTGATCCGAAGCCTGGCCAGGAACCGCCGTCACATTGAGGTTCGAGCGCGAACTGCGCGGGCAGCTGCGGTACCGCCTGGGTCTGGTGCTGCAGCGGCTGATCGGGCCGCGGCGCACTGCCGGCCAGCTCGATCCGCGCGAGATCCGTTCGGTACTCATCGGCCGTATCAACGGGCGGTTGGGGAACACCCTGTTCCTGACCCCGATGATCGCGCAACTGCATGCGTTGCTGCCCGACGCGCCGATCGACCTGGCGCTGTCCTATCCCAACGCGCCCGCGCTGCTGGCGGGCCTGCCGGGGGTCCGCCAGGTGATCCTTTTTCCTCACAAAGGCCCGGATCTCATTCCGGGGTACTGGCGCGCGCTGCGCCAGCTGCGCGCCACGCACTATGACCTGGCCATCGACCCCACCCCGTTTTCGACCAGTGGGCGGCTGATCCTGTCGCTGGCTCGCGCCCGCTTCCGTTTGGGCTTCAACATGCCCTCGCAATGGGCACCGCTCACTCATGCGGTGCCGCTGCCGGGGCAAATGATGCACCAGGGCCGGCAACCCGCCTACCTGCTCACGGCCCTCGGCGGCGCCTGGGATCCGGCGACGCTGCGACTGCGCCTGCCGCTGCGGCCCGATGAATTGGCGGCAGGGCGCGCCGCCATTTCCGCCGCACTGAGCGCCGTCAGCGCCGAGCTCGACCCGGGCCGACCCATTGTCGGTTACTTCGGGCATGCCACCGGATTGAAGGCGCTGCCGCCGTCCTGGTGGGTCAGATTCTGGCAAGCCTTGCGGGCCCTGCGCCCGGAAATCGTTCCCCTTGAGTTCCTGCCGGCCGCCAGCGTGGCGCCGACGGTGCCGGGACTTGCGACACTGCATCTGCCGGCACAGCGACAGCTGACGGCTGCCATCGCAAGCCTGCAAATGTTCGTGTCGGCTGACGCCGGCCCCATGCACCTGGCCAGTACCACCGATACCCCCACCATCGCCTTGTTTCAGGTGACGGATCCGGGGATGTATGGGCCGCTGAAGAGCGTTGATCGCAGCATTGCCGTGGCGCAGTTGACGCCCGAAGCAACGGCCGCGCTGGTCAGCGCGGCATTAAACGAATAGCGGCAACGTGCTGCCACCGCCCTGCGCCTGGCTTTGCATCGGGCGACGGAGGTTGCCAGGCAGCGCCGGAAAATAAGCCAGGGCGATGCTGGCGTGTAGGCCGCTGAGATACACCTGCAGCTGATCCATCAGCTCGTGCAGCCCCGGCTGGTCGATCTGCCCAAAATCGACCTGGGCCAGAAACCGATGCGCGCCGGCCAGGGTGTCCAGACTTGCGGAACTACGCGACAGCGTGCGCAGGGACAGCTCGATCTGGCGCAGGCAGAACAGGCACGAGCGCGGAAACTCCGCATCGCGCAAGGCGAAATCCAGGCATTCGACGCGGCTGACGCGGGCGCGGCGGGTCTGCCGGTACATATGCTGGCCGGACAAGGAGCGCAGCACACTGATCCACTGGATCGTGTGGAATGGGCCAAGGTCGGTAGTGGCGGCCGGCAGGATCTGCGCCGAGCGCACGTCCACGATGCGGCTGGTCATGTCCGCACGCTCGAGATTGCGACCCAGCATCATGAACGTGTAGGCATCGGTGCGGCTCATGGTGCCATCGAGCACTCCGGCCAGAGTCTGCGAGGCGAGCACGATGCGCTTGAGGAAATTGTAACGGGTGCGCCGGTTCAAGCCGGCCGGCAGCTGCGCAGTGAATTCCTGGAAGAATTCATTGAGAATTTCCCAGGCCTCATCGGGCAGGATGTCGCGCAGCGTGCGGGCGTTTTCGCGCGCGCAGTTCAACGAGGCGTTGATCGATCCGGGATTCTCGGCGTCCGCGAGCAGGAACTGTACGATGTCGCGCTCATCACTGCGTCGCTTCTGTGCCTCAAACGCGAGCCGGCTGCCGGTGATTTCGATGAGCGGCAGCCACCCCAGCTCGTATCCGCGCTGCAGGTCCAGCAGCAGGTTGGCGTTGGCGCTGATCAGGCGCGCGGTGTTTTCGGCGCGCTCCAGATAGCGAGCCAGCCAGTAGATGTTTTCGGCAACCCGGGCGAGCACGGTTGGTTAATCCTCCGAATCCACGATCCAGGTGTCCTTGCTGCCCCCGCCCTGGGATGAATTCACCACCAGTGAGCCCTTGCGCAGCGCGACGCGCGTCAGCCCCCCGGTCGTGACATACGTGGAGGGGCCACTGAGTATGAAGGGGCGCAGGTCCACGTGACGCGGCTCCAGGCGGTCCCCCACGAAGGTGGGCACGGTGGACAGCGTGATGACCGGCTGGGCAATGAAATTGCGCGGCGCGGCCTTCAGCTGCGCGGCAAACTGCGCCCGTTCGCGCTGGGTGGACATCGGCCCGATGAGCATGCCATAGCCACCGGAGCCATCGACCGGTTTCACCACCAGCGAGTCCAGGTTCGCCAGCACATGCTCGAGCTCCGTCGGCTCGCCACAGCGCCAGGAGGGCACATTGGGCAGAATCGGCGTTTCGCCCAGGTAGTAGCGGATCATGTCCGGGACATAGGTGTACACCAGCTTGTCATCGGCCACACCCGCTCCGGGCGCGTTGGCCAGTGCGACCTTGCCATTGGCCCAGGCACGCATCAGCCCGGGCACCCCGAGCGTCGAGTCGGCGCGAAATGCCTCCGGGTCCAGGAAGTCATCATCAATGCGCCGATAGATGACATCCACCCGCTGTTCCCCGCGGGTGGTCTGCATGAACACGCAATCATCCTCGCTCACCCGCAGGTCACGACCTTCGACCAGCTCGCAGCCCATCTGGCGCGCCAGATAGGCGTGTTCGAAGTAGGCGGAATTATAGATGCCCGGCGTCAGCACCACGACCTCCGGCTTGTCCGCGCTGCGCGCCGAGAGGCCCGCCAGCATGTCGTACAACTGCGCCGGATAGTCATCGACCGGGAGGATCACGGCACTGTCGAACAACTCAGGGAAGACCCGTTTGACGACCTGGCGGTTCTCGATCATGTACGACACGCCCGATGGCACGCGCAGATTGTCTTCCAGCACGTAGACCGTGCCGTCGGCGCCGCGGATCAGATCCGATCCGCAGATATGTGCCCAGCAGCGTCCCGGTGGCGTCACGCCCATGCAATTGGGCCGGAAGTTGCGCGACGAGGCGATGATGCTGATCGGCATGATGCCGTCGGCGATGATGCGCTGCTCGTGGTAGATGTCATCGATAAAGCGGTTGAGTGCGGCGACGCGCTGCCGCAGTCCGGCATCGATGCGGTTCCACTCCTTGCGCGCGATGGTTCGCGGAATGATATCCAGTGGCCACGAGCGGTCAATCGACCCCCCCTGCTCGTGATACACCGTGAAGGTGATGCCCATGGCCTTGATGGCAAGTTCCGCGGCCTGCTGGCGCACCCCAATTTCCTCGCCTCCCAACTCGGTCAGGTAGCGGGCGAGCGCCCGGCCGCCCACACGCGCATCACCGCCTGGGCCGATCAGCTCATCGTGCAATCCGGGCGCGGAATACGAGGTCCAGTCAATGCGCATGTCATCTCGGCGGGGACAAAGGCTTCAGCAACATACCAGTGCGCATGCGCGCGGTTCAAACAATACGCGGCAGACGCCATTTCTTGGTGCATCGTGTACCAAATTGGTGCGAACGGACAGGCGCAATCGCCCCGTATACTTGACCCTGGAGCTTGCCGGAGACGTCCTTGTCCATTCATATCGCCCTGAACCATGTTACCCATTATCGCTACGACCGACCGGTGGCGCTTGGGCCTCAGGTCATCCGGCTGCGCCCCGCGCCTCACTGCCGCACCCGCATCCTCTCCTACTCATTGACCGTCGCGCCGGCGAAGCACTTCGTCAATTGGCAGCAGGACCCTGAAGCCAACTACCTCGCCCGCCTGACCTTTCCGGATCCCGCCAGGGAGCTGCGCATCGAAGTTGATCTGGTCGCCGAAATGGCGGTACTGAATCCCTTCGATTTTTTTCTTGAGCCTTACGCGCAGCACTTTCCGTTTGAATATGAAGCCGCGGAGAAACGCGACCTGGCGCCGTATCTGGCCTGCCTGCCGTTGACGCCGCGCCTGCAGGAGTACCTGGCGCGCATTCCGCGCAAGCAAGCCGTCACCATTGATTTCCTGGTGGAGTTGAATCAGTCACTGTCACGCGACATCCGCTATCTGATCCGCATGGAGCCCGGCGTGCAGTCACCGGAGGTGACCCTCGAGAAGGCGTCGGGGTCATGCCGCGACTCCTCGTGGCTGCTGGTGCAGCTGCTGCGTCATCTGGGTCTTGCCGCCCGTTTCGCATCCGGCTATCTGGTGCAGCTGGTCGCCGATGTGAAGTCGCTGGATGGTCCGTCCGGCACGGATCACGACTTCACGGATCTGCACGCCTGGTGTGAAGTGTATCTGCCGGGTGCAGGATGGATCGGTTTTGACCCGACCTCCGGTTTGCTGGCCGGCGAGGGACACCTGCCGTTGGCGTGCACGCCTGAGCCGTCATCTGCCGCCCCCGTCTCCGGACTGGTCGAGGACTCCCAGGTCGAATTCGAACACGTAATGCGCATCGATCGCATCTGGGAAGCCCCCCGTGTCACACGGCCCTATACCCCGGCGCAGTGGGCGCAAATCCAGTCACTGGGTGATGAAACTGACGCACAGCTCGCGGCACTCGACGTGCGGCTCACCATGGGCGGTGAGCCCACCTTTGTGTCCATCGATGATCCGGATGGAGCGGAGTGGAACACCGCGGCGTTGGGCCCGGACAAGCGCCGGCTTGCCGCTGAGCTGTATCACCGCCTGCGCAACCGCTATGCGCCACAGGGCCTGACGCATTTCGGCCAGGGCAAGTGGTATCCCGGTGAGCCGCTGCCGCGCTGGTCCCTGAACTGCTTCTGGCGCAAGGACGGCGAGCCCATCTGGCTCAATCCCCAGCTGCTCGCCGATGAATCCGCTGACCACGAGGTTAGCGCCGACACCGCGCAGCGCTTCCTGTCGCTGGTGGCGACGCGACTTGGCCTGACCACCCAGCACATTCTGCCGGCCTATGAGGATCCCTTCCATTACCAGTGGCGTGCACGGCGCCTGCCGGTCAATGTCGATCCGCTGGCCGCGAACCTGGAGGATGCGCAGGAGCAGGCGCGCCTGGCGCGAGTGTTCGAACAAGGCCTGGACAGCGCCGTGGGCTATGTCCTGCCCGTCGGTCGCAATGCGCTCGGCACGCAGTGGCAGACCGGCGCATGGTTGCTGCGCACGGAGCGCTGCTACCTGATTCCCGGCGATTCACCACTCGGATACCGCCTGCCGCTGGAGTCCCTGCCCTGGGTCAAGCCCGAGGACTATCCCTATGTTCATCCGCCAGACCCCTCGCAGGAATTTCCCCCGCTGGCCTCCGCAGCGGACATCCGCGCGCAGCTGTGTGACGGAGCGCCCGAGCGGACTCAGCTGCGGCGTCCCGGCGCCGATCCGAGCCGCGTGCCGGAACCGCAGCAGTCCGCACACTGGGTCACGCGGACCGCGATGTGCGCCGAGCCGCGCGCGGGCGTGCTGTTTGTCTTCATGCCGCCCGCCGACCACCTCGAGCAGTATCTGGAACTGGTCGCAGCCGTGGAAAGCGCAGCCGAGGCGCTCGCACAGCCGGTAATCCTGGAGGGCTACGAGCCGCCGAAGGATCCGCGCCTGCAGCGCTTCAGTGTCACGCCCGATCCGGGGGTCATCGAGGTCAATATCCACCCATCCGGGAGCTGGAAGGAGCTGGTTGACCGCACGACTTTTTTATACGAGCAGGCTCATCAGTCACGCCTGTCCACCGAGAAATTCATGCTCGATGGTCGGCACACCGGCACCGGCGGCGGCAATCACTTCGTGCTCGGGGGCGCCACGGCGGCGGATTCCCCGTTCCTGCGTCGACCCGACCTGCTGCGCAGCCTGGTGTCCTACTGGCACAACCATCCTGCGCTGTCGTACCTGTTCTCGGGCCTGTTCATCGGTCCGACCTCGCAGGCGCCGCGCATCGATGAGGCGCGCAACGACTCCCTCTATGAACTCGAAATCGCCTTCCAGCAGCTCCCCGAACCGGGCGCTGAATGCCCGCCGTGGCTGGTCGACCGGTTGTTCCGCAACCTGCTGATCGATGTCACCGGCAATACCCACCGCGCCGAATTCTGCATCGATAAGCTGTACTCGCCGGATGGGCCGACGGGCCGCAATGGCCTGCTGGAGCTGCGCGCGTTTGAAATGCCGCCGCATGCGCAGATGAGTCTGGCGCAGCAACTGCTGCTGCGCTCGCTGGTGGCGCGCTTCTGGCGCCACCCCTACACGCCGGCGCGGCTGGCGCGCTGGGGTACCGAACTGCACGACCGCTTCATGCTGCCGTACTTCGTCGAGCGTGATTTTGCGGATGTCATCGCCGAGCAGAACGCTGCCGGCCATGCGCTGCAGACCGAATGGTTTGCGCCGCACTTCGCATTCCGCTTTCCCAAGCATGGGGATTTCGCCGCCCGCGGTGCCGAGGTGGAACTGCGGCAGGCGCTGGAGCCGTGGCATGTCATGGGCGAACAGGGCGCGGCCGGCGGTGCGGTGCGCTATGTGGACTCTTCCGTGGAGCGCCTGCAGGTCAAGGTGAGCGGTCTCGCCCCGGATCGCTACGCCATCACCTGCAACGGTCGGCGCGTGCCGCTGCGTCCGACGGGCCGCGCCGGTGAGTTTGTCGCCGGCGTACGCTATCGGGCCTGGCAGCCACCGAATGCGCTGCACCCGACCATCGGTGTCCATGCACCCTTGACGTTCGATCTGCTGGATTTATGGATGGAAAGGTCCCTTGGGGGCTGTCAGTATCACGTCATGCATCCGGGGGGCCGCAACTACGCAACGTTCCCGGTGAATGCCTTCGAATCCGAGAGCCGGCGTCTGGGACGCTTCTTCCGCATGGGCCACACCCCGGGGCGCGTGGTCGACCCGCCCGAGGAGCTCTCGCTCGAACTGCCGTTTACGCTGGATCTGCGCCGCAGCTGACGATTCAAGACAGATGAGCAGGACCATCCGCCCCGCTGCCCCGGCAGCCACCTATCTAGGTGGCTACTCGGCCGATGCGCGACGTTACGATGAGCTGCTGGACGGCACCGGGGCCATCCGGCCGCATTGGAAGGTTTTGTTTGATCGGCTGGGCACGGAGCCTGGCGTCGATGTGACGCGGCGGGGCCTCGAATTGACCCGCCGGCTGATCACCGAAAACGGCGTCACCTACAATGTCTATGCGGACCCGAAGGGCGCCGATCGGCCGTGGGCCCTGGATCCGCTGCCACTGATGATTTCGGCCGCCGAGTGGCGGCAGATCGAGCGCGGCGTAGCCCAGCGTGCGCACGTACTCGACACGTTGCTGGCGGACCTGTATGGCCCCCAGCGCCTGATCGCCGAAGGACTCGTGCCGCCCGAACTGCCCTTCGGTCATCCAAATTTTCTTTGGCCCGCGCACGGCATCGTGCCACCCGGCGGCACCTGGCTGCACATCTATGCCGTGGATCTGGCGCGCGCCCCCGATGGCCGCTGGTGGGTGCTCGCCGATCGTACGCAGTCCCCATCCGGTGCAGGTTATGCACTGGAGAACCGCGAAATCATCGAGCAGGTGCTGCCGGATCCGATCCGCGATCTGGATGTGCGTAAGCTGCGCGGGTTCTTCGCCGCCCTGCGCGTCAACCTGCTGGAAAATGTCGACCCGGGCGAGAACCCGCTGGCCGTCGTGTTGACACCAGGTCCGTTCAATGAAACCTATTTCGAACACGCCTACCTGGCGCGCCAACTGGGTGTCCCGCTCTCGGAAGGCACCGATCTCACCGTGCGCAACGACACGGTGTATCTGAAGACGCTCGCGGGTCTGAAGCGCGTCCATGCGATTCTGCGGCGCCTCGACGATGATTTCTGCGATCCACTGGAACTGCGCAGCGATTCGGCCCTGGGCGTGCCGGGTCTGCTGGGCGCCGTGCGCGCCGGTCGGGTGGTGCTGGCCAATGCCTTGGGCACCGGCGTGCTGGAATCGGCCGCATGGCTGGGCTTCCACCCCGGGGTCGCGGAGCGGTTGCTGGGCGAGAAGCTCATCCTGCCGTCGGTGGCAACCTGGTGGTGCGGGGAAGACCCGGCGCTGGAATTCGTACTATCCAATCTCAATGACCTGGTGATCAGCCCGACCTACCCGAATCAGCATTTCGAGCCGGTGTTCGGCCGCGCACTGGTCGGCTCCGCGCGCGAGGCGATGGTCACGCGACTGCGCACCCGCCCCTACGCCTATGTAGCCCAGGAACACCTCGCCTTGTCACAGGCACCGGTGCTGCGCGGCAACGGCATATCCGGCTTCACCGCCAAGGCGGTCACCATCCGCGTGTACGCCTTCGCCACCGGCCCGGGCCGCAGTGTGATGCCAGGCGGCCTGGCCCGTGTTGCCGCGGACGCCTCCATCAACGCGGTGACCACACAGCACGGGGGTGCGAGCAAGGACATCTGGGTGCTGCCGGATCCGGAGCATCCGCAGGGCCTGCCCGAGGCAACAGCCGGCTCGGCACGCACGGGCGCACGCCAGGATCTGACGCCCTCAAGACTGGTCGAGAACCTCTACTGGATGGGTCGCTACACCGTTCGCTGCGAAGACAAGGCGGGGCTGTTGCGCGCCACGCTCGCGGTGCGCGTGGATCCGCTTGTGTGGCGATCCGGAGTGCGCACGTGCCAGGAACTGGACGTGATCGCAATGGACGCGGATCCGAAGAGCGGCCTCAATGACGAAGCCGATCCGCACGGTCTGGTGGCGGACATCCGCCGCCTGAACTGGTGCGCCTCGCAGGTGCGCGGCCGCTTGTCCGCGGGCTGCTGGCAGGCCGTTTCAAGTCTGCAGCAGCAGCTGCATGCGGGAGTGATCGCCCGCGAGCCACCGCGCCAGACGCTTGACCGGCTGCTGCTGTCGCTGGCCGCGCTGGCCGGATTTGCACTGGATGACATGACGCAGGATGCCGGCTGGCGTCTGCTGCGCGTCGGCCGCAGGCTGGAGCGCCTGCAGTTCGTGGCACGGCTGCTCTCGCAGCATCTGTCGGCCGATACGGCAAATCAGTATGGCCACGTGGAGTGGCTGCTGAACGTGTGCGACAGTCTCAGGATCTACCGTCCGCGTTACGTTGCCTCCCCAAGGCTCGGCCCGACGCTGGACCTGTTGATCCGCGACGCGGAGAATCCCCGCGCCCTGGCCTTCCAATGGCAGGCGATCACACGGGACATGAACAAGCTCGCCGAAATTCTGCAGCTTGAGACCTGCGATGCACTGGATGAGCCGATCCCGGCGCTGACGGACTCGCAACTGATGGTCCTGGAGGGCGACGGACCAGCGGCGGCGGCCGCGCGCGTGCACCTTGCCGCACGCCTGCAGAAACTGGCAACCGCCGCCGGGCAGTTCTCGGAACGCCTGTCAATGCGTCAGTTCTCGCATACCAGCCTGGACTCGCAGGCGCTGGCAACATGAGTTCCCGGCAGCGCTATCGCATCACCCACGAAACACGCTATGTGTATGCCGCCAATGTCGTGCATGCGCATCATCTGCTGCACCTCATACCGCGGCCCTCGCCCTACCAGCAGTGTCTCGAACACACCCTGCAGATATCCCCGGCGCCCACCTACCGGCGCGATGAAATCGACGCATTCGGCAATCCGGTCACGCGCGTGGAATTTCAAAGCCGGCACCGCGAACTCAACGTGACCACCGACATGCAGGTGGCGGTGCATTCCCGGCCGAACGTACCGGCCGATGAGACCCATGCGTGGGAGCGCGTGGCGAGCAATCTGGCCTACCACGCTCATTGGCCGGTGCGCACCAACGTGGATATCTGCCGCTTCCGACACGAGTCGCCGTATGTGCGCGTCAAAAGCGCCTTCACGGATTTCGGTGCCGAGTGCTTCGTACCGGGCAAGCCCGTGCTCAGCTGTGCCAGCGACCTGATGCGCACCCTGCACCGCGAGCTGCGATACGCGCCGGGAGAAACCGATGTGTCTACGCCATTGATGGAGGTGCTGGAAAAACGCCACGGCGTATGCCAGGACTTCGCGCACCTGATGATCGCCTGTCTGCGCTCCCGGGGCCTTGCGGCCCGCTATGTCAGCGGCTACCTCAGTACCGATCCGGCACCGGCCGCGGCGCCGGAGGCACCGCTGATCGGCGGCGGCGCATCGCACGCCTGGGTCGCGGTGTATAGTCCACCGTTCGGCTGGATAGAGCTGGACCCGACCAACAACATCTGGGTGGGGGTCGAGCACGTGGCGGTCGCATGGGGACGTGATTTCGGGGACGTCTCGCCATTGCGCGGAATAATCCTCGGAGGCGGCAGCCACAAACTGTCGGTCAATGTCACGGTGGAGCCCTTCGATGCGCTGAACTGACGCGTCCCGGGACCCCCGAGGTGCTTGAATTGGACGCCACTTCGGAAGTTGTCACGCCGGCCCAGGCCATGCACAAGACCGCCATGTCGGTGCTGCTGGCCATCAGCTTCAGCCATCTGCTCAATGACATGATGCAGTCGCTGCTGCCGGCGATGTATCCGATGCTCAAGAGTTCCTACCGGCTGTCGTTCGTGCAGATCGGCCTGCTCACCTTCACCTACCAGATTACCGCGTCACTTCTGCAGCCCATCATCGGCGCGTTCACCGATCGCAAGCCCAAGCCCTACTCGCTGGCTGTGGGCATGGGCTTCACGCTCTGCGGCCTGCTGCTGCTCGCCGCGGCCCACAGCTTCGGCCTGCTGCTGCTCGCCGCCGCCCTGGTCGGTACCGGATCGAGCGTGTTTCATCCGGAATCCTCGCGCGTCGCACGCATGGCCTCAGGCGGGGCCCACGGCCTGGCGCAGTCGATATTCCAGGTCGGCGGCAATGTGGGTTCCGCGATTGGTCCGCTGCTGGCGGCCTTCATCGTGCTGCCACTGGGGCAGAAGAGCGTTGCCTGGTTCGGACTGTGCGCCCTGCTGGGCATCTTCGTGCTGACCCAGGTCGGCCACTGGGCGCGCAAGCACGGGCTCGCACGCCTGGCGCCGCGTGCGGCCAAGGCGGGCGCCGCGCCCGCGATGAGTGTGGCGCGGGTGCGTGGGGCCATCGCGGTGCTGCTGGCACTGATATTCAGCAAGTACTTCTACCTGGCGAGTCTGACCAGCTACTACACCTTCTATCTGATCGAACATTTTCGGGTCGATGTGCGCAATGCCCAGATCATGTTGTTCACCTTCCTCGGCGCCGTAGCCCTGGGCACCATATTCGGCGGACCCTTGGGCGATCGCTTCGGGCGCAAGATCGTGATCTGGGTGTCGATACTGGGCGTGCTGCCGTTCACGCTGGTCTTGCCGCATGCCAACCTGCTCTGGACGGGCGTGCTCACGGTGCCGATCGGATTCATCCTGGCATCGGCTTTTCCGGCAATCGTGGTCTATGCCCAGGAGCTGATGCCGGGTAAGACCGGCACGGTCGCGGGCCTGTTCTTTGGATTTGCCTTTGGCATGGGCGGAATCGGCGCGGCGGTGCTGGGCGCCCTGGCCGATGCCACCAGCATAGAGTTCGTCTACCGCGTATGTGCGTGGCTGCCGCTGGTCGGTGTGCTGGCTGTATTGCTGCCGAATGTTGAATAAAAACAGCGCGGCCCGCTCAAGCCAGCCGACTCCTACATCGAGTCGCGCTATCCCGTCGCGGGCCAGGGCATACGCTAGCCCCGATGCGGACCGTGAGCAGTCTCAGTGCCAAGTGAACAAGATCTTTACCTGTTCCGCGAGGGAACCCAGGCGAACCTGCATCGCTTCCTCGGCTGTCACATGCTTGCCGACGGCCGCGGCGCCCGATTTGCCGTCTGGGCACCCAATGCCTCCTCCGTCTCGGTAATCGGGGACTGGAACGGCTGGGACGCCGGTGCCGACCCGCTGGCGGCGCGCGCCGATGGGTCGGGAATCTGGGAAGGCACGGCCGCCAGCGTACAGCACGGCCACGCCTATAAATATCGGATCGTGTCCCAGGCCGGCGCTCGCGTCCTGGAGAAAGCCGATCCCTCGGGCTTCTACTGCGAAGCACCGCCGGCCACCGCCTCGCGGGCCTGGGCGCTTGACTACGCCTGGCGGGACGGTGAATGGATGGCAACGCGGGCCGCCCACAACAACCTCGATTCGGCCATGGTGGTCTATGAGGCGCACCTGGGCTCATGGCGTCGCAAGGATGGCGCGTTCCTCAACTATCGCGAACTCGCGCACGCACTGGCAGAGTATTTGAACGATCTGGGCTTCACCCATATCGAGCTGATGCCCATCACCGAGCACCCCTTCTACGGGTCGTGGGGGTATCAGACGACCGGCTATTTCGCACCGACGGCCCGTTACGGGACGCCTCAGGACCTGATGTACCTCGTCGATTTCCTGCATCAGAAGGGTATCGGCGTCCTGCTGGATTGGGTGCCCTCACACTTCCCGATGGACGCGCATGGCCTGGCCGAGTTTGACGGTACGCATCTGTACGAGCATGCGGACCGTCGCCAGGGATTCCACCCGGAATGGAATTCCGCCATTTTCAATTACGGGCGCAATGAAGTGCGCAGCTTCCTGACCTCCTCGGCCCTGTTCTGGTTCGAGAAATACCATATCGATGGCATTCGGGTGGATGGCGTGGCCTCCATGCTGTATCTGGACTACGCCCGCAAACCCGGTGAATGGGTTCCCAATCGCTTCGGCGGCCGAGAGAACCTGGAAGCGATTCAGTTCCTGCGAACGCTGAATGAGGCGGTCTTTCGCGACCATCCGGACACCACGATGATCGCCGAGGAATCAACGGCGTGGCCGATGGTGTCACGGCCCACCGCCATGGGCGGGCTTGGATTCGGGTTGAAATGGAATATGGGCTGGATGCACGACACCCTCGCCTATATGCAGACGGATCCACTGTTCCGCAAGTACCAGCACGGCAAGCTCACCTTTGCCATGCTCTATGCGTTCAATGAGAACTTCGTATTGCCGCTCTCGCACGATGAGGTCGTATACGGGAAAGGATCCCTGCTCGGCAAGATGCCCGGCGATGACTGGCAGAAGTTCGCGAACCTGCGTGCGCTGTACGGCTACATGTGGGGCCATCCCGGCAAGAAGCTCCTGTTCATGGGCGGGGAGTTCGGGCAGCGGCGCGAATGGACACACGATGCGGAGCTTGAGTGGTGGGTGGCGCAGCGGCCCGAGCATGCCGGGGTGCGCCGCTGGATACGGGATCTGAACCGCGTGTACCGGCAAGAGCAAGCGCTGCATCAGATCGATTTTTCCCCCGACGGATTCGAATGGATCGATGCGGACAATTCGGAAATGAGCGTCACTTCATTCGTGCGCAAGAGCGCCACCGGGGCGCCGATACTGGTCGTGACGAATTTCACTCCGGTGCCGCACCGCAATTTTCTGCTGGGCGTTCCCCGACGCGGCATATGGCGCGAAATCCTCAACAGCGATGCGCGCGAATACGGCGGCTCCGGATGGGGCAATCTGGGCGGCGTGGAATCGGCCCCCGTGGGTGCGCACGGCCGGCTGGATGCGCTGAACCTGAACCTGCCGCCACTTGCCACCATCATGTTGCGCTGGGAAGCCGATGGCTAGGCGCGCTCGCAAGGACGCGGGCGTCGGCGCTACGGCACGCGTCGCGGAAGGTCGCATACGCGCCGTCATAGACTCGGTTGCGCCGGTGGTCGACGCGGGACGGTTTCGGGCCAAATGCATCGCCGGTGAAGCGGTCCGCATCGAGGCGCACTGTTTCACCGATGGGCACGACAAGCTCGGGGTGGTGCTGCGCTGGCAAGCCAGCGATGAACCCGCTAGCTATGAAGTCGAGATGACGGCGCAGGTGAATGATGTGTGGACGGCGCAGTTCACCCCACCGGTGCCCGGACGCTATCGCTATACCGTACTGGCGTGGGTCGATCACTTCGAATCCTGGCGCCGTGAACTCGAGCGGCGCAATGATCTCGCCGATATCCGCATCGCCCTGACGGTCGGGGCCGACCTGATCGATGCCACCGCGGCGCGCGCCGGCGCGCAGGATGCGAGCGTGCTGGGCAACTGGGCCACGCTGCTGCGCGCAACGGCCGCGGATCGCAGCGGCCTGCCCGACGTGGCGGCCATGCTGGGACTCGGGCTGGATCCGGCTAAGGGCGCCATCGTGAAGCGCTACGCGGACCGCCGCTTCGCCGCGAGCTGCTCCCTGGAGCTGGTCGCGGATCGCAAACGCGCGCAGTTCAGCAGCTGGTACGAACTATTTCCCCGCATCGCCCCGACGCAGCACGGTCCGCACGGGACCTTCCGCGACGTCCAGGCGCGCCTGCCGTATCTGGCACGGATGGGCTTCGATGTGTTGTACATGCCCCCCATCCATCCGATTGGCCTGAGCAATCGCAAGGGCGCCAACAATGCCCTCGTATCGGGTCCCGAGGATGTGGGCAGTCCCTGGGCGATCGGCTCTGCGCAAGGCGGTCACAAGGACATCCTCCCCGAACTCGGCTCGCTCGCAGACTTCAAGGCGCTGCTGCAGGCGGCACGTGCGCTAGGGATCGAGATCGCGCTGGACCTGGCCTTTCAGTGCGCGCCCGACCATCCTTATGTTCGCGCGCACCCCGAGTGGTTCAAGCATCGCCCCGACGGCACGGTGCAGTACGCCGAGAATCCGCCCAAGAAATACCAGGATATCTATCCTTTCGACTTCGAAAGCGAAGACTGGCGCGGCCTGTGGGATGAGCTCAAGAGCATCATGGATTACTGGATTGCACAGGGAGTACGGATTTTTCGCGTGGACAATCCCCACACCAAGGCATTCTCCTTCTGGGAGTGGAGCATCGGCGAAGTCACGCGCCAGCATCCGGATGTGATTTTCCTGGCCGAGGCATTCACCCGGCCCAAGGTGATGCAGCGGTTGGCAAAGCTCGGCTTTACTCAGTCCTACACCTACTTCACCTGGCGCACGACCAAGCACGAGCTCGTCGAGTATTTCACCGACCTGAGCCAGGGGCCGGGACGGGACTATTTCCGCCCGAACGTGTGGCCGAACACCCCGGATATCCTGCACGAAGCCCTGCAGTCGGGCTTGCGCAGCGTGTTCGCCGCGCGACTCATACTGGCCGCCACGTTGTCGGCGAACTATGGCATCTATGGTCCGGCCTACGAATTGATGGAAAGTGCGGCGCGCGAACCCGGCAGCGAGGAGTACCGCGACTCGGAGAAGTATCAGCTGCGTCACTGGGACTTCGACCGCCCGGACAGCCTGTGGCCGCTGATCGCCAGGATCAATCGCATTCGGCGCGACAATGCGGCGCTGCAATCGGACCGTACCCTGGAGTTTTGCCCGATCGACAACGATCAGCTGATTGCCTATGTGAAGCGTGACGACAGCAGCACGAATATCATCTTAACGGTCGTCAACCTCGATCCGCACAATACGCAATCCGGCTGGCTCAGTGTGATTCTGGAAAAGCTGGGACTGGCGGCCGACCAGCCCTTCCAGGTTCACGATCTGCTGAGCGATCAGCGGTATCAATGGCAGGGCCCACGCAATTTCGTCATGCTCGATCCGCACCGGATACCGGCCCACGTGTTCCGCATCCGTCGTCATCTTCGGCGCGAACAAGATTTCGACTATTTCCTGTAAGCCGCGCCTATGAAAGACATTCCGCCGCCGCTGCAGGAGCCCGCCACGCCATCCGGGCTCAGCGTCGATGATCCGCTGTGGTACAAGGACGCGGTCATCTACCAGCTCAACGTCAAGGCTTTCCTCGACTCGAACGACGATGGCATCGGGGATTTCGCCGGTCTGACCTCCAAGCTCGGCTACATCCGCGACCTCGGCGTCAACACGATCTGGCTGATGCCCTTCTATCCGTCACCCCTCAAGGACGACGGCTACGACATTGCCGAGTACACGAACATCCATCCGCAGTTCGGCACGCTCGATGATTTTCGCACCATGCTCATCGAAGCCCATCGGCTCGGACTCAAGATCGTCACCGAGCTGATCATCAATCACACCTCCGACCAGCATCCCTGGTTTCAGGCGGCCCGCAAGGCCGCGCCGGGCTCGCCCGAACGGGATTTCTATGTGTGGAGTGACACCGACCGCAAATACCTGGGCACGCGCATCATTTTTGTCGATACCGAAAGCTCCAACTGGACCTGGGATCCGGTCGCCAAGGCCTACTACTGGCACCGCTTTTTCAGTCATCAGCCCGACCTGAATTTCGACAATCCGCAGGTCCTGGAGGCAGTGCTGCGCATCATGCGTTTCTGGCTCGACCTGGGCGTGGACGGGTTCCGGCTGGATGCGATCCCCTACCTGGTCGAGCGTGAAGGCACGAACAACGAAAATCTGCGCGAGACACACGATGTGATCCGCAAGCTGCGCGCGGCAATTGATGCGGACTACAAGAACCGATTCCTGCTCGCCGAGGCCAATCAATGGCCGGAAGACGTGCGCGAGTACTTCGGGGATGGGGATGAGTGCCACATGGCCTATCACTTTCCCCTCATGCCGCGCATTTATATGTCGATCGCGCAGGAGGACCGCTATCCGATCACCGAGATCATGCAGCAGACCCCGGACATTCCCGATACCTGCCAGTGGGCCATCTTTCTGCGCAACCACGATGAGCTGACGCTCGAGATGGTGACCAGCAAAGAGCGCGATTACATGTACACGACCTACGCGTCGGACGTGCGTGCGCGCATCAATCTGGGGATTCGCCGGCGGCTGTCGCCGCTGATGGAAAACGATCAGGACCGGATAAAGCTCATGAACAGCCTGCTGCTGTCGATGCCCGGTTCGCCCATCCTCTACTACGGGGATGAGATCGGCATGGGCGACAATGTGTTCATCGGCGACCGCAATGGCGTGCGCACGCCGATGCAGTGGACTCCGGACCGCAACGCCGGATTCTCGCGCGCGGATCCGCAGCGGCTGTATCTGCCGCCGATCATGGATCCGGTCTATGGCTATCAGGCGACCAATGTCGAAGCACAGATACGCGACCCCAGCTCGCTGTTGAGCTGGACCAAGCGCATGCTGGCGGTGCGCAAGATCAGCCAGGCCTTCGGACGTGGCACACGGCGGTTCCTGAAGCCCGGCAACCGCAAGATCCTCGCGTACCTGCGCGAGTATGGCGAGGACACCATCCTGTGCGTCGCGAACCTGTCGCGATCGGCGCAGCCGGTCGAACTGAATCTGACCCCATTCAAGGGTCGCGTTCCGGTCGAAATGCTGGGCCGCACCACCTTCCCGCCCATCGGTGATCTGCCGTATCTGCTCACGCTGTGCGCATACGGATTTTACTGGTTCCGGCTGACCACGGACGCCGAGGCCCCCTCCTGGCACGAGCAGATCTTCTCCATCGACGAGCGACCGGTGGTCGTGCTGTTCGATGGCTGGAGCACCTTATTCCGCGATCGGGTCATGCCCTGGCGCATCGGCATGGCGGAGAAAACCCGCCTGCAGTTCGAGACGGATACGTTGCCGCGCTTCATCGAGACGCAACGCTGGTATGCGGCCAAGGGCGTGCCGATCGAGCGCGCGCGCATCTGGGATTACGTGGTTTGGGAGCAAGGCAAATGCAGCTGGGTGGTGGCATTGATCGAGGTGGGTAGCGGGCCGGAGGCCGCCGCGTATTTCATGCCGCTGGCACTGGCCTGGGAAGCCGATGAGGATCGCGTCCACAACCTCACGACGGCGGCCATTGCCAAGATCCGCCAGCAGGCCAACGTGGGGATCATGGGTGATGCGTTTGCGGATGAGGCGTTCTGCCGCGCGGTGGTCGAGGCCATGGCCAAGAAGCGCGAGGTCGCGACGGCGCAAGGCAAGCTGAAGTTTCGACCGACGGCGGCCTTCGCGCAGCTGGCCGGAGAAGATTACAACCTGCTGCCGGTGGCGCGGCCGCAAGGCTCCAGTTCCAACACTGTCGTGACCCTGGGAGAGCGGCTGCTGCTGAAGGGCTACCGCAGGCTGCGGGCCGGCGCCAGCCCCGAGCTTGAAATGGGCCTGTATCTTACCGAAGTGGTGCGGTTTGCCAATTGCGCGCCGCTGGCCGGCGTACTGGAGTACACCGGCAATGACGGGCAGATCAAGGTGCTCGCCATGCTGCAGGCCTACGTGGCCAATCAGGGCGACGGCTGGACGCACGCACTGGAATACCTGCGGCGCCATCTCGAAGAGCACCGCACGACGCCGGCCACCGATGAGCTGCCCGTCGATGCACACAGGGCTTTTCTCATCCTGATCCACACCCTGGGTCAGCGCACGGCGGAACTGCATCGCGCCTTGGCGAGCGCCACCGGCAACGCGGACTTCGCGCCCGAGCCGCTCACCGCTGCCGATGTCGCGGCCTACCGGGAGCGAGCCCTGGCAGAAGCGCGCGGCGCACTGGCGCTGCTGAAAGCCAACCTCGAGCAGATCCCCCCCGCCGATCGCGCCCGGGCCAACGAGGTGCTGGCACGGCAGGAGCAGCTGCTCGCACGGCTGGCAGCCGCCGCCTCGCAAGACTGCCGGGGTCGCAAAATCCGTATTCATGGCGACTACCACCTCGGACAGGTTCTGGTGACCCGAAATGACTTCGTCATCGTCGACTTCGAGGGCGAGCCGGCTCACAGCCTCGAGGAGCGACGCGCCAAGCAGTCCCCGCTGCGCGACGTCGCCGGCATGTTGCGCTCATTCAGCTACGTGGAGCACAGCGCGCTGCGCAGCGTCGCGCACGATGAGGTCGAATTCGCCAAGCTCGCACCGCTGGCGCACGCCTGGGCGCGGCAGGTTCGCGCGGCCTTCCTCCTGGCCTATGACGCGCAGGCACGGGGTGCGGCGCTGTACACCTCGTTCACCCCGGGCGAGGGGCTGCTCGGGCTGTTCGAATTGGAGAAGGCGTTGTACGAGCTGCGCTACGAACTGAGCAACCGTCCAACGTGGGCGGGTATTCCATTGCAGGGGATCCTCGAATCCGTGGGAGACGTTCATGCAAACCATTGACATCCTGGTCGACACCACGCGCGAGTTCTTCCATCAGGTCGCCGCCTTGCTGCCGCGACTGGCGCTGGCCGTGGCGGTCGTGGTGTGCGGGTGGCTGCTGGCCAAAGTCGTGCGCTTCGCAATCGAGAAGGGCTTGCGCGCGGTGAATTTCAACGTGCTGACACAGCGCGCCGGCACGGATCACTTCCTGCAGGCGGCAGGCTTGCAGGGCGATACGACCACGCTCTTCGGCCTGCTCGGGTACTGGATGGTCCTGGTCGCCGCGCTGATGGTCGCCTTCAACGGCCTGGGGCTAACCTACGTCACCGATCTGCTGCAGCGCGTCGAACTTTTCGGACCGAAGGTTCTGGTGGCCGCACTGATCGTGGTGCTGGGTTCGTATTTCGCCCGTTTCGTGGGCGAGTCGGTCAACCGGTTCTGTCATGACGCACAGGTGCCCGACGCGGATATTCTGGGCAAGATCGCCCGTTATCTCATCATGACGTTCGTGCTGATGATCGCGCTCAGCCAGGTCGAAATCGGCGGCGACATCGTGCAGAGGACCTTCCTGATTGTTCTGGCCGGCGTGGTGCTTGCCCTGGCGCTGGCGTTTGGCCTCGGCGGCAAGGATTGGGCCGCGGCCATGCTCGAACGCTGGTGGCCGCGGCCCAAGGGCGAGGATCGACACCCGTGAACGGCCACCGAATATTGAATAAAATCAGCGCCGTCAGTCCTTATTAACAGACTTTAACAATCCGGCCAGTCTGGCTGAACTCGTGTCCTTTCAGAATGCCGCTGGCGTAACCTCGGGCGGCCTTGCTCGGGGCACCCTTTTGCCCGACGGCGTCACGATCAAACTGAATGACTGAATTGACCGTTTCAGACAGTAGTCGCGCCCCCCGGCGGGCGCGGATCCCTTGGCACAGCGTCCATGTCATGACGCTGACATCGGCCATCTTGCTGTCGGGTTGCACCCTGGGGCCACATTACGTGCGCCCGAACATTCCGGCGCCGGCGAGCTGGACGCCGGTGACGCCTGAATCGACTCCCTCACAGCCCCAGCCACCCGATGCCAGCACCTGGCCGGACGCACAGTGGTGGCGCGCGTTTGGCTCGCCCGACCTCGACCGGCTCATGGACCAGGCGCAGCAGGCCAATGATGACTTGAAGGCTGCCATGGCGCGGGTGCAGCAGTCAGATGCCCAGGTCCGCATCAGTGGCGCGCCGCTGCTGCCCTCCCTGGACGCCGGCTTCACGCCCGCACGCCAGCGCATGATCCTGCCCAATGGCACCGAGCAGGCGATCTCGATCAGCACCTTTACCGCCGCCCTCAGCGCGGCCTATGAGCTGGATTTCTGGGGCCACAACGCGGCCTTGCGGGGCGCGGCGGTGGCCCAGGCCTACGGCAGCCGCTACGACCGCGAGACGGTGCAGTTATCGATGATGGCCTCCGTGGCGAGCACCTACTTCACGGCCCTGTCGCTGCGTGACCGGGTCGAGGTGGCCACCAACAATCTGGCGAACGAGCGTGAAACGCTGCGCGGACTGGAGTTCGAGCAGCGCGTGGGCACGGCCACGGCGCTGGATGTGGCGCAACAGCAGTCCGTGGTGGACACCGAGGATGCGGTGCTGCCGGCGCTGCGCGCCCAGCTGTCGCATACCCTGGCGGCCCTGGCCATCCTGGTCGGGACCACCCCGGATCAGCTGCAGCTGGGCCCCACGACGCTCGAACAGATCACCGCACCCGAGGTCATGACCGGGCTGCCAGCAGAGCTTCTCGCCCGACGGCCCGACGTCGCCTCGGCTGAGGCACAGCTCATCGCGGCCAATGCCAACGTGCGCGCGGCGCGCGCCGCCTTCCTGCCTACCATCCAGTTGACGGCCAGCGGCGGTGTGCAAAGCGATGCGCTGACCACCCTGCTGCTACCGGGCAGCCGGATTTTCGACATCAGCGCCGGTATTACCCAGCCGATCTTTGAAGGCGGCCAGCTCGCCGGCGCCTACTCACAGACCAAGGGACGCTACCGGGAATTGCTGGCCGACTATCACAAGGCCGTGATCTCGGCTTTTGGCAACACCCAGGATTCCCTGACTCAGGTACACGAAACGGCAGAACAGCAACTGCGCCAGGATCGGGCCACGCAGACCGCACGGCGCGCCTATGATTTCTCGCAGCAGCAATTTCATGCCGGAACCATCAACATACTCACCGTCCTCACCACCGAAACCGCCTTGCTGACCGCGCAAGACACGCAGGCGCAGGTTCGCCTCGCGCATCTGTCGGCGCTCGTCAACCTCTATCAAGCACTCGGCGGCGGCTGGGACACGCAACAGGAGCAACGACATTGAGACGCGAACCATGAGCGGTCCGATCAGGTGGCTGGGCCGGCCCCGGGTGGCACTCGCCATCATCGCCGTCCTGGTCCTGGTGGCCCTCATCTGGTCGCACTCGCGCCACGGCGCGCAGGCGGCCGACACGCGCGCCGCACCGGCGGCAGTGCCGGTCGATGCCGCCACCGTGGCGCGCAGCGATGTTCCGGGGTACCTGGAAGGACTGGGAACCGTGCAGGCTTTCTATACCGTCAAGGTCACCGCTCGCGTGGACGGGCAGCTCGACACGGTGGCCTTTACCGAGGGGGAAACGCTGAAGAAGGGTCAGCTGCTGGCGCAGATTGATCCACGACCGTTCAAGGCGGCGCTCGATCAGGCGCTCGCGCAGCGCGCGAAGGATGAGGCGCAGCTGGCGAATGCGCAGCGCGACATGGACCGCTACCTGCTGCTCGCGCCGCAGGACCTGGCCAGCAAGCAGACCGTGGACACCCAGCGCGCCACCCTGTCGCAGGCGCAGGCACAGCTCAAAGGCGATGACGCGACCATCGAGAACGCGCGCACCCAGCTCAGCTACACGACCATCACCGCGCCCATCAATGGCCGCACGGGCATCCGTCAGGTGGACCCGGGCAACATCGTGCATGCCGCCGATACCGGAGGCATTGTCGTCATGACGCAGATCCAGCCGATCTCGGTGATGTTCACGCTGCCGGAGGACGAGGTACCGAAGATGACGGAGGCGTTGTCGCGTGGCACGCCCAGCGTCGTCGCGCTGGCGCGCGATGACGGCACGGTGCTGGACTCAGGCACCGTGGCATTGCTCGACAATCAGATCGACCAGACCACCGGCACGATCCGCGTCAAGGCGACCTTCCCCAACACCCACCAGCGGCTGTGGCCGGGTGAGTTCGTGACCGCGCGCGTGCTGGTGAACATGCACAAACAGGCGCTGACCATTCCGGCGGCGGCCCTGCAACGTGGCCCGGATGGCATGTTTGCCTATGTGGTGCAGTCCGATTCCACGGTCGAAGTGCGCCCGCTCAAGGTCACCTTGCTGGATGAGAACACCGTGATCGTCGACAGCGGACTGAGCGCCGGGGAGCGCGTGGTCACGACCAACGTCTATCGCCTGGAGCCGGGAACGTCGGTGCGCATCAACAGCGCCACCGCGCCCCGCAAGCCCTCATGAGCGTCTCCGCGCCCTTCATCAACCGGCCCATCGCCACCTCGCTGCTGATGGCCGGTGTACTGCTGGTCGGGGTGGTTGCCTTTCCGCTGCTGCCCGTGGCGCCGCTGCCGCAGGTGGATTTCCCCACCATCCAGGTGACCGGACAGCTGCCCGGCGCGAGCCCGGAAACCATGGCCGCCACGGTCGCGACGCCACTGGAAACGCAGTTCGCCGCGATTCCCAGTGTTTCCCAGATGACCTCCACGAGCGTCCTGGGCACCTCGACCATCGTGGTGCAGTTCGACCTGGACCGCAACATCGACGCGGCTGCACAGGACATCCAGTCGGCCATCACGGCCGCCGGTGGCCAGTTGCCCAAGAACCTGCCCACGCCGCCCAGCTACAAGAAGGTCAATCCCTCCGACTCCCCCATTCTCATGTACTCGGTCAACTCCACGGTGCTGCCGGTCACGGCCGTCGACGACTATGCCGAGACGGTCCTGGCGCAGCAGATGTCGCGCATCCCCGGAGTCGCCCAGGTTGCGATCGGGGGTCAGCAGAAACCCGCGGTGCGGGTCCAGGTGGACCCGGCCAAGATCGCCTCGATGGGGATCCAGCTGGAAGACATCGCCGGAGTCATTGCCAATGCCACGGTCAATGCGCCCAAGGGATCCTTCAACGGTGCCCTGCACAACTTCGCGATCTATGACAACGACCAGCTCATGGAGGCGAAGCCCTGGAACGACATCATCATCGCCTATGTGAATGGCGCCCCGGTGCGCATCCGCGACATCGGCGTTGCCGTGGACGGGCCGGAGAACAATCAGATGGTGGCCTGGCAGAACGGCCACCCCGGCATCCTGCTGCAGGTCTTCAAGCAACCGGGTGCCAACGTCATCGACACGGTGAACCGCATCAAGGCCATCCTGCCGCATGCCAAGCTGTCGGTGCCCGCCTCCGTGAAGGTCACCCTGGTCATGGACCGGACCCTGACCATCAATGCCTCCGTGCACGATGTGGAAATCACGCTGCTGCTGACCTTCTGCCTGGTCATACTGGTGATCTTCGTGTTCCTGCGCAACGCCTGGGCCACGATCATACCGGGCGTCACCGTGCCACTGTCGCTGTTCGGCACCTGTGCCGGCATGTACCTGTTGGGCTACAGCCTCGACAACCTGTCGCTGATGGCCCTGACCATCGCGGTCGGATTCGTGGTCGATGATGCGATCGTCATGCTGGAGAACATCTATCGGCACATTGAGGCGGGCATGTCGCCGCGCGAAGCGGCGCTCAAGGGCGCCGGCGAAATCGGCTTCACCATCATCAGCATCAGCCTGTCACTGATTGCCGTGTTCATTCCGCTGCTGCTGATGAGCGGCATCATCGGCCGGCTGTTCCGCGAGTTCGCCATCGTGGTGACGCTGACCATCGTCGTCTCGGCATTCGTCTCCCTGACGCTCTCGCCGATGATGTGCTCACTGTTCCTGCGCGATGAGAAGCATGTGCGCCACGGGCGCTTGTATACCTTCATCGAAGGTTATTTCGACCGGCTCCTGGCCGGATATACCAAAGGGCTCGACTGGGTGCTGGCGCACCAGCGCATCACGCTGGGTGTGTTCCTGGTCACGCTGTGCAGTACGGTGCTGCTGTACATCGTCGTTCCGAAGGGCTTCTTCCCACAGCAGGACACCGGCCTGATCTCGGGGCTGTCGGATGCGGCGCAGGACATCTCCTTCAGCCAGATGGTCAAGGTGCAGCATCACCTGACCGACATCATCGCCAAGGATCCCGACGTGGCCTCCTATGCCGCTTCGGTCGGTGGTTCGCGCCCGATCAACAACGGCTTTCTGATCATGAGCCTGAAGCCGCGTGACGAGCGCAAGTCGAGCGCCGATGATGTCATCCGCCGGCTGCGTAGCAAATTCAACGCCGTGAGCGGCGGCACGGCCTATCTGCAGGCCGTTCAGGACATCAACATGGGCGGCCGCACCACCCGCACCCAGTACCAGTACACCTTGCAGGACTCGGATCTGAACGAGTTGAACACCTGGGGGCCAAAGTTGATGGCTGCCTTGCAGCGCCTTCCGCAATTGCAGGACGTCGCTTCGGATCAGCAGACCAACAGCACCAAGGTCTCCCTGGTCATCGACCGCGACCAGGCGGCGCGTTTCGGCATCCAGCCGGAACTGATCGATGCAACGCTGTACGACGCCTATGGCCAGCGCCAGGTGACGCAGTACTTCACCCAGTTGAACGCCTACCATGTGATCCTGGAAGTTCCTCCCGCCCTGCAGGGTGATCCGGGGTCGCTCGCCAAGCTGTATATCAAGTCACCGCTCAACAACCAGATGGTGCCGTTATCCAGCGTGGCGCACTACGACACCTCACAGGTGACTTTCCTGTCGATCAACCACCAGGGACAGTTCCCCTCGGTCACCCTGTCATTCAATCTGGCACCGGGCGTGGCACTGGGCCAGGCGGTCGATGCAATCAATCGCACCTCTGCGGCGATCCACCTGCCCGAAGGGGTCGTCGGCTCCTTCCAGGGCTCCGCACAGGCGTTCCAGGATTCGCTGCGGACCGAGCCACTGCTGATCCTGGCGGCGCTCATCGTCGTGTACATCATTCTGGGAATGCTCTATGAGAGCTACATCCACCCCCTGACCATCCTCTCGACCCTGCCGTCGGCCGGAGTCGGTGCGCTGCTGATGCTGCTGATCTTTCACTTCGATCTTTCGGTGATCGCGCTCATCGGGATCATCCTCCTGATCGGCATTGTCAAGAAGAACGGCATCATGATGGTGGACTTCGCGCTGCAGGCCGAGCGCGAGCGGCATCTGGCCCCCGAAGACTCCATTCGCGAAGCATGTCTGATGCGCTTCCGCCCCATCATGATGACCACCATGGCGGCGATCCTGGGCGCCCTGCCCCTGATGTTGGGACGGGGCACGGGCTCCGAGATGCGCGTGCCGCTCGGTTACACCATGGTGGGAGGACTGGTGCTCAGCCAGGCGCTGACCCTGTTCACGACGCCGGTCATCTACCTGTACCTGGATCGCATGCGCCTGCGCTTCGCGCGCCACCACCCTGCCACCGCCCCGGCACCTGGTGCCGACCCCGGCCACGGCCCGGTTCCGTCCACCTCCGGTTCCCTGGAACCGGCCACCTGAGGGGGAGATCAAGCGCATGAAGATGCTGCTGGTGGAGGACAACGAGCGCGTCACGCGCTTCGTCATCAAGGGCCTGCAGGAGGCCGGACATACGGCTGATCATGCCGACAACGGCCGCGACGGACTGTTCCTGGCCGCCAGCGAGCGCTACGACGTCATCATCATGGACCGGATGCTGCCCGGAAATATCGACGGTCTGTCGCTGATCAGCGCGCTGCGTCAGTCCGGCAACCAGACCCCCATCCTGATCCTCAGTGCGCTGGCCGACGTCGATGAGCGCATCAAAGGCCTGGGTGCCGGAGGCGATGACTATCTGACCAAGCCGTTCGCCTTCGGCGAGCTGCTGGCGCGGCTGGATGCCTTGGGGCGGCGCACCCGCCAGGACGGCACAGTCACGACCCTGGAGGTGGCCGACCTGCGCATGGATCTGCTGTCGCGCAAGGTATTGCGCGGCACCCGCCAGATCCTGCTGCAGCCGCGCGAATTCAAGCTGCTGGAATATCTCATGCGGCACGCAGGCCAGGTCGTCACCCGCACCATGCTGCTCGAGAATGTCTGGGATTATCATTTCGATCCCCAGACCAATGTCGTGGACGTGCATATCAGCAAGCTGCGTCAGAAGATTGAACCGGAGCCCGAACGCTCGCTGCTGCGCACGGTACGCAATGCCGGCTACATGCTGAGCGCTGAGTAGGCGCCGATGCCATTCGCCATGCGCTCATCGGCGACGACGCTTGCCGCCAGCTACGTACTGCTGGGCATCCTGGCACTGGTGCTGTTCGCCCTGCCGCTGGGAGTGGCCTGGCGGGCTGCGGACAATGATACGCGCCTGCAGATCCTCACTGAGGATTCACAAAGGCTCGCGGAGGTCTTCAATCGCAAGGGTCCGGCGGGCCTGGCGGACTTCATCAGCGAACGCGTGGGCCTGCAGATCGCCGGTGAGCGTATCCTGCTGCTGACCGATGCCCGGCAGAAGCCGCTGGCGGGCAATGTGCCTTCCTGGCCGGCCGGCGTCCCCGCGGAGCCCGGCAGCTACACGACACCCATTGAGCTGGACCACCGCCCGACCATGGTGACGCTGGTGCGCACCGAGCTGCCCGGCGGCTACCACCTGCTGGTGGGCCGTGATGTCGCGCGACTGGCCCCGGTCATGACCCGGTTCTGGTACGGCCTGGCAGCCGCGATTGCCGTACTTCTGGTCACCGGCGTGGTCGGTGGCATTCTCATCCGGCGCGCGCTGCTGTTCCGTATCCACAGCATCCGCCAGACCGTCTCGGCCATCATGCAGGGCGAACTGAGTCATCGTCTGCCGACGGGCAGCGGGAGCGATGAGCTCAACACCCTGAGCGTCACGATCAATCGCATGCTCGAGCAGATCGAGCAGCTGGTGCATGGCGTCGCCAATGTATCCAACGCCATTGCCCACGACCTGCGCACACCGCTGACCGAGCTGCGCTCCAGACTCGAAGAGCTGTCCTTGACCCGGCCGCCACCGGCCGAGGCCTTCGCGGAAGTCGAGGCATCGGTTGCCGACGTGGATCGGGTCATCAGCATCTTCAACGCCTTGCTGCGACTGGCCGAAATCGACACCGGCATGCGCCGCTCGTGTTTCGTGGACGTGGACCTGCGCCAGTTGTGCGCCCATGCCGTGGAGTTCTATGTGCCGGCGGCGGAGGTCCGCGACATCACGCTGACCTTCCACGATGGCGCCGGGCCGCTGCACGCCGCGGGTGATCAGATACTGCTGGCGCAGGCCGTGAACAATCTCATCGACAACGCGCTCAAATACACACCTCCCGGCGGCGCCGTGACGGTGAGCACGGTGCGACCGGCGGGTGATGTCGCCGGCATCGTGGTCAGCGATACCGGTCCGGGAATGACCGCCGAGCAGCGTGCCCGCGCCACCGAGCGGTTTTTCCGCGGCGATGCCAGCCGCGGCACACCCGGTGTGGGCTTGGGGCTGAGCCTCGTGCAGGCGGTCGCGCGCTTGCACGGCGGTAGTCTTGAATTTGCCGAGCAGCAGCCCGGACTGACCGCAACGATCCTCGTTCCGGGCAAAGCGTAGGCCTGCAGAGGCGCGATCCGGTAAATTGGGCAGATGCTGCACATCTATCCACCCGTCCCGACGGAGCCGAAATCCAAACCGCACCGGCCGATCTGGATCGATCTGCTGCGACCGAGCGCTGCTGAGGAAGCGCTGGTGGAGAGCGAACATGGCATCCGCATTCCGACCCATGCACAGCTTTCAGAAATCGAAACCTCCAGTCGCCTGCGGCTCGAGGGTCAGACCCTGCTGATGTCAATGCCCCTGGGCCTGCAGGACAACCGCTTTGCCAACAGTCCGTTGCCGCTAGGGTTTGTACTGACGCCGGAGCTGCTCGTAACCGTGCGCTACTGCGACATTCATGCCTTTCCGGATGTGCAGTCCACGCTGCTCAACAATCACGCGCCGGGCACCAGCGGCTCGGTGTTCGCGAGCCTGCTCGAAGCCATGGTCGATTTCGCCGCCGACCGACTTGAGCAGATTGGAGCGGATCTGGGCGGGGTGTCGCAGCGGATCTTCGGTTCACCGGCGCAGCCACTGGCGCCGCGGCCACGCTTCAACAGCGCCATGCAGCAAAACCTGATCGGTGTTGGTCAGACCGGCGAACTGTTGTCGCGGATCCGTGAAAGCCTGCTGGGTCTTGCACGCATTGCCGGTTTCACGACCGAGGCGGCCACCTGGCTCCCGGAGGAGGTGCGGGCGCGGCTCAAGACGGTACGTCATGATCTCGCCTCCCTGAGCGACTACGAGAATCATCTCTCCGGCAAGATACAATTTCTGCAGGATGCGGTGCTGGGCTTCATCAACACCCAGCAGAACGATATCTTCAAGGTCCTGACCATCGTCTCGGTGGTCGGCGTTCCGCCCACGCTGATTGCCAGCATCTATGGCATGAACTTCCACAATATTCCCGAATACCAGTGGAAATACGGCTACCAGTTCGGCCTCGGGGCGATCGGGCTGAGCATCATCCTGCCGATACTCTGGTTCAAGTGGCGCAAGTGGTGGTGAACCGCTGCCTGGGCCGGTAGACTTTGCAACTTCAATTGGGGTAACTGAAATGTCACAGAAGATTCGCGTGGGCCTGCTGGCCACGCTGAGCGTGGGCTTCGTGTTAACCGCCGCCGCGGCCGCGCCCGACCCCTGCAATCGAGCCTGCCTCAAGGACCTTGCCAAGTCATACGTGGCCGCGTTGGTCGCCCACGATCCGTCGAAGGTGCCGCTCGCGGCGGATGTGAAGTTCGTGGAGAACGTTACCCCGATGAAACCCGGCGAGGGGCTGTGGAAGACGGCCAGCGAGGCGCCGACGACTTTCGCGATCTACGTGCCCGATCCGGTGTCGGGTCAGATCGGATTCCTGGGAATGATGAAGGCCGATGGCAAGCCGATTGAGCTCGCCCTGCGCCTGAGGGTACGCCACGGAGAGATTGTCGAGGTCGAGCACCTGATTGCCGCAAGCTTTCGCGGCAGCAGCCTCGCCAACCTGAGCAGCCCGCGAGCCGGCCTGCTGGCCGTGGTACCGAAGGACGAGCGCAGCAGCCACGCGCAGCTGCTCAAGATCGGCGCGACCTACTACGACGCCCTGGTCAAGGGCGACGGCTCGCTGTCGCCGTTCGCGGATGATTGCGAACGCCACGAAAACGGCATGATCACCACGGGCAACGCGCTGATGGGCGCGCCCGCCAGCTCGCCGAAGCTGGGTTGCGCCACGCAGCTCAATACCAAGGTGATGAGCTACATCAAGCGCATCGAGCCGCGCCGGGTGTGGATTGCGGATACCGAAACGGGTCTGGTGTTCGGCCTGTCCCAGTTCCGGCATCCCATGAAGGAGGATCACGTGGACATCGTCGGCTATCCGGGTGTCACGCGCGTTCCGATGAAGTTCAAGCCCTTTGATCTGCCCGCGGCCCATATCTTCAAGATCAGCGGCGGCAAGATTCATGAGATCGAGGCGACGGGTTTCATGGCGCCCTACGACTCGAAGACCGGCTGGGAAAAGTAGCTGCACACCCCTGCTGCGCCGCGTTATGGCGCAGCAGCCTCTGCCCGTCGCTGCTTTTCGGTGCACGCCGTTGACTTGCCGGCAAGCGCTCTGCACCCTGCCTGCTCATGACTTCCATGACCCAGATACACCTGATCGGCGGGGAGAAAGGCGGCGTCGGCAAATCGATGGTGTCGCGAGTGCTGGCGCAGTACTTCATCGACCATTCGATCGCCTTCACCGGTTTCGATGCGGACCGATCGCACGGGGCGCTGCTGCGCTTCTATGCGAATTACGCCTCGGCGGTGCTGGTGGACCAGTACGAGAGCCTGGATGCGATCGTCGAGGCCGCGACCAGTCAGCCCGAACGGCGCATCCTCGTCGACCTGGCGGCGCAGACCAGCGAGCCGTTGATGCGCTGGATGGATGAGTCGCAGCTGCTGAGCGTCGCCGCGGAGCTGAATCTGCATATCCGCTACTGGCATGTCATGGATGCGGGCCGCGATTCGGTCGAGATGCTGCGACAGCTCTTCGACCGGTATCAGTCGCGGTTGAACTACGTGGTGGTCCACAACCAGCTGCGTGGCAGCGATTTTCGCATCTTCGACGAATCGGGCCTGGCCGAGCGCGCTCAGACCTACAACGCGCCCGTGATCGCGATCCCGCGGCTGCACGAGCGCACGATGCTCAAGATAGACGCCGCCAGCAGCAGCTTCTGGGCGGCCACGCAGGACGATGACCGAACCAGTGGCCTGGCCTTACTCGAACGCCAGCGCGTGAAAAGCTGGCTGCAGGCGGCGTACGCGGCCATCTCGGTAGTGGCGCCGTGACGAAGTGGGGACGCGGGCCCTCAGCGGGTCAATCGCCCCAACCCGCTCATGACGGTGGCCCACGCCTTCGCCTGCGGATCGATGAGCGCGAAGTGTCCCGCTGCCGCGATGCGAAGCAGCGCCGCCCCGCGGTGGGCGGCCACATACGATTCACTGATCACCGGCGGCACGATCACATCCGCCTCGCCATGGACGAGGATCGTCGGAGTCACGGGCGCGGCCATCTGCCGCGGATCAAGATCAGGCCGGCCGACGGGCTCACGGCCGAGAAAGCGGGCAACCGCGCCATTCCCGAGACCGAGCTCGTGGGCCAACAGCAGATCCGCTACGGGCGCCAACGCCAGGGTACCGGCCAGAGCGCGACAGACGCGGGCGGCGGTGGCCCAGAGGGCCAGGTGCCCGCCGGCCGAGTGCCCGATGAGGATCACGCGCCCGTCGTGATGGGCAATGCGCTGGGGTGACTGGCTCAGTATTGCCGTCAGGTCCGCCAGGGTCGGCTCGGGATGGTGGGGCACCCGGGCATACTCCGGCAGCGCGACGGTCCAACCTGCTGCCGCGATCGCCTCTGCCATGGGTCGCGCATGAACCCGATCGATATCGGGGCGCCAGAATCCACCGTGAATGAGGATCACCAGCGGTCGCTGCGCGGCACCATCACGGCCGTCACGAATCTCAATGGTCTGGTCGGGCGCTGTACCATAAGCCGCGACCCGGTCCGGCGGATCAGCGCTGCGACTCAGAACGGCTTCGTCCTCTCCCACCTGGATGCCCCTTGCGGCCCACGCCGCAGAGTGTGCACGATGGCGCCATGAAACACTTCCGCAAATGCGGCGCGCCGACCCTGCGTGCAGTCGCCATCGCGCTGCTGATCGTGCTGTCCCCCCTCGCGGTGGCACGGCACCACACGCATGCCGCGGCCGCCATCAACGTGCCGGGCCATTTCGACTACTACCTGCTGGCCCTTTCCTGGTCACCCAGCTACTGCATCGTGCATCCCGCTGACCGCAATCAATGCCAGGGCCGCGGATTCGGTTTCGTGCTGCACGGCCTGTGGCCGCAGTTCAATGACGGCGGCTATCCGCAGCAATGCGCGACCAATATTGATGTGGACCGCGCCGCAGAGGATCTGGGGCGCACGCTTTACCCGAGTCCCCAGCTCATGAGGCACGAATGGGAACGCCATGGCACCTGCAGCGGACTCGACCCGTTGGGGTATTTCCGCACCGCAGACCGGGCCACGGCCGTGCTGCACATTCCGGCCATTTTCGCGGCCCCCAGGGCCGCTCAGCATCTGGCGCCGAGCCAGATCCTGGCCGCATTCAGCGCGGCCAATCCCGCGTTGCCGCCTCATGCCATGACGGTCGACTGCAGCCGCAATGAGCTGTCGGAGGTACGTCTGTGCCTGACCCAAGGCCTGCTTCCCCGGCCCTGCGGTCGCGGGGTGCGCGATAGCTGTCCGTCAACGCCCGTCCTGGTGCGCGCCGCCCGCTAGCGAGCCCGGGTCAGCTTATTTTGGCGAGGATGCGGTTGAAGGTGCCGCTGGGCCGCATGGCCGCGGCGCACTTGGCCGGATCGGGGTGGTAGTAACCGCCGATATCGACGGCCTTGCCCTGCGCCGCATTCAGTTCGCCCACGATCTTCGCCTCCTCGCGCGTCAGCTCGGCGGCGATGGCCGTGAACTTCTCCCGCATACCGGCATCCTCGGTTTGCGCCGCGAGAGCCTGCGCCCAATACAATGCCAGATAGAAGTGGCTGCCGCGGTTGTCGAGCTCGCCGGCCTTGCGCTGCGGCGACTTGTCGTTCTCCAGGAACTTGCCGTTTGCAACATCCAGCGCCTTGGCGAGGCACAGCGCGGCTTTGTTGCCGGTCTTGCCGGCCAGATCTTCGATGGATACCTGAATGGCCAGGAACTCGCCCAGCGAATCCCAGCGCAAATGCCCCTCTTCGAGGAACTGCTGGACATGTTTCGGGGCCGAGCCGCCGGCACCGGTCTCGTACATGCCGCCACCGGCCAGCAAGGGCACGATGGAGAGCATCTTGGCGCTGGTACCAAGTTCCAGGATCGGGAACAGGTCGGTCAGATAATCACGCAACACATTGCCCGTCACCGAGATGGTGTTCTGCCCCGCGCGCACGCGCCGCATGGTTGCGGTGGCCGCCGCCACGGGCGCCAGGATGCGAATATCCAGCCCCCGGGTATCGTAGTCCTTCAGGTAGGCCTTCACCTTCTCGATGAGCCGTCGGTCATAGGCGCGCTGCTCATCCAGCCAGAAGATGGCGGCCTGGCCGGTGACCCGGGCGCGGTTCACCGCGAGCTTCACCCAGTCACGGATGGGCAGATCCTTGGTCTGGCACATGCGCCAGATGTCACCCTTTGCGACCGGGTGCTCGGTCAGCACCTGGCCCTGGGCATCGATCACGCGCACCACGCCAGCGGCGGCAAGCTTGAAGGTCTTGTCGTGCGAGCCATATTCCTCGGCCGCCTGAGCCATCAGGCCAACATTGCTGACATTGCCCATGGTCGTCACGTCGTACGCGCCATGCTCGCGACAATCATCGATGACCGCCTGGTACACGCCGGCATAGCAGCGATCCGGAATCAGCGCCTTCATGTCGTGTGCCTTGCCGTCCGGGCCCCACATGCGGCCCGAGGTGCGAATCGCGGCCGGCATGCTGGCATCGATGATGATGTCGCTGGGCACATGCAGGTTGGTGATGCCCTTGTCCGAATCCACCATCGCGAGCGGTGGCCGTGACTGATAGACGGCCTTCAGGTCCGCCTCGACCTGCGCCTTCTGCTGCGCCGGCAGCGACTGGATCTTCGAGTAGACATCGCCGATGCCGTTGTCCGGGTCGATGCCCAGCTGGCTGAAGAGCGCGGCGTGCTTCGCGAACGCATCCTTGTAGTACACGCTGACGGCGTGGCCAAACATGATGGGATCCGAGATCTTCATCATGGTCGCCTTCAGGTGCAAGGAGAGCAGCAGTCCTTTGGCCTTCGCGTCCTGGATCTGTGTCTCATAGAAATCACGCAGCTTGCCCGTCTGCATGAAGCTTGCGCCGATGAGTTCGGCGGCCTGCACCTTGATCCCTTCTTTGAGCACGGTGACCTTGCCGCTGGCATCGGTCAGTTCAATGCGCAAGGATCCGGCCTGCCCGATCAGTGCCGCCTGCTCGGTGCCATAGAAATCACCGCCGCTCATGCTCGCGACATGGGTGGGTGAGTCCGACTTCCACGCGCCCATGGAGTGCGGATGGGTCTGCGCATAGTGCTTCACGGCATTCGCCACGCGGCGGTCCGAATTGCCTTCACGCAGCACCGGATTGACCGCGCTGCCCAGCACCTTGGCAAAGCGTGTCTTGAGCTTTTTCTGCGCTTCATCCTTGGGATCTTCGGGATAATCCGGAATGCGGTAACCCTGGCCGTTCAGTTCCGTGATCACGGCCTTCAGCTGTGGCAGCGATGCCGAAATGTTCGGCAGCTTGATGATGTTGGCTTCGGGCCTCTGCGCCAGCTCGCCCAGTTCCGACAGATCGTCGCCCTGGCGCTGCTGCGCGGACAGATCGTCCGGAAAGTTCGCAATGACGCGTCCGGCGAGGGAGATATCCCGGGTTTCCACGGCAATCCCCGCGCTGCGGGTGAAGGCCTGCACGATCGGCAACAGGGAATAGGTCGCCAGGGCGGGCGCCTCATCGGTCAGCGTATAGATGATCTTGGCGGTGGTCATTGCAATTCCGGGATTGGCGCTTGAGGGCGGGGACAGTAGCATTCCGCCCACCACTCGGACTAGGTAATTGCCCGGGTAGTGCTATGATTTAAAATCATAATCGGGGGGCGCCGGGGCGCCGGAACTCAAGGGGGGGACTTCACGATGCTTCAGTTCAGGAACCGCATGGCTGGCTTGGTATTCGCGGGTCTGCTGCTGGCGGCCACCGGCGTCCAGGCCCACCATTCCTTTGCGATGTTCGACCACGATCATCAGATCAAGATTTCCGGAACGGTGACCCACTTCCAGTGGACCAATCCGCACGTTTACATCGACATGGACAGCACCGATGAGCAGGGCCAGTTCAAGCACTACACCATCGAGTGCGCCAATCCCGGGATCCTGGATCGCATCGGCTGGAAATTCAACATGATCAAGGTCGGCGACAAGATCACGACCATCATCGCGCCGCTGCGCACCGGGGAGGCAGGCGGCCTGCTCAAGCAGGTCACGCTCGCCGACGGCCGAAAATTCGGCAATGGCGCTCCGGCCGGTAAAGCAAACATCGAATAGGGGCACTTTGATGATAGCCAGCATGCGCACGGTCGCAGCGAGTGTGGCAGCAGTGATCACTTCACTTTGCGCCGGAGCGGCACAAGCGCAGGCCGCGGCACCGGGCCACCAGGCACTGACCGGCGCCTGGGACCGCTATGGCACCGTAAACCTTGATCCCCGGGTGACCAGCGCGCCGCCCGTGTCAGCACCGCCTCTGAAACCGGTCTACGAGGCCGAATGGGAGGCGCAGCAAAAAGCGGCCAAGGAAGCGGACGCCCGCGGCCAGCCCCAGTTTGGCGGCTACGCACAGTGCCTGCCCGATGGCATGCCGGCCATGATGATGGCCATGTTTCCGATGGAGGTCCTGCAGACCCCCGGACAGATCACCATCATCGAGGAGGCGTACAACCAGGTGCGCCGCATCTACCTGAATGAAAAGCAGCTCCCGATCGAGGATGCCGAGCCGGGCTTCTGGGGGCATTCGGTAGGCCACTGGGAGGGCGACACTCTCGTGGTCAATACCGTGGGGATCAAGGAGGAGGTGCGCTTCCGCGGCGTGCCCCACAGCGCCAACATGCAGATCGACGAGCGCCTGCGCATGTTGTCCAAGGACATCTTCGAGGACCAGGTCACGGTCACGGATCCTGAATATCTGACCCAGCCGTGGAAATTCACCTGGAAATACGTGCGCAAGCCCGGTTACAAGATCCTGGAATATGTCTGCGAAGCCAACCGGGAGTATCAGGATCCCCAGACCGGCGGTATTCGCATGCGCATCGGGGCGCCCGGGCCCGCCAGCTCCGCTCCCGCGCCGGCCGCACCCAAGCCTTAGAGGACCTGGGACCCGCTTAAGGCAACGCCCCAGTCTCAGCCCCGACCTCGGCAGCGGGAAGGGTTTGGTGTACCATGGTGGGCTACCTATGCCCGCGCCAGATCTGCTCACTGCATCGCGACCGCAAGCGATCGGTGGGTCGGTCGGTACGTGTGTTCACGCTCAAGAAACTGTAATGGAAATCTGACATGGCCCG
>Ga0182030_10000252_pt1 | contig 95078 bp, 82 predicted proteins | sample 812S3MmetaG_FD_121299 | JGI IMG/M metagenome (GOLD analysis project Ga0182030, IMG submission 121299) | Permafrost microbial communities from Stordalen Mire, Sweden - 812S3M metaG (Illumina Assembly) | ecosystem: Environmental > Terrestrial > Soil > Wetlands > Permafrost | place: Sweden...
ATTGGGTCGAATTCCGTCGAGCGACGTCACTAAGGTGATTGAGGGACTAAACGAGATTCTTGGAGAGTAGACTGTCTCGTATGGCAATCTCGCGCGTGCCAATCAGTAGCTAGAATGGCCGTTCGCTAACTACCGGACACTGGGAGCCGTGTGAGGCGCGTTCGCAAGCACGGTTCTGCGAGCGGCCGCGGGGGGGGGAGCTCCCGCGGCCTACTCACCAAAGATTGAACGTGGCTATGAGGTCGGTTCTTGGCGCTCGCAGATAAGAAGTTACGCCAACCCCAAGAAGACGGCGAGTGCTCTATCAACCGCGACCAGCACGTCTTGGTGCAATCGGCCGATAGCTGTACCGACTTTGTCGCGTGGCACTGTCTGTATCTTGTCAACCATCACTTGGGATTTCTTCCGAAGACCATTTCCTGCGCTCGGCTCAACAGAAATTCTAAGCAGTGGCGCGGCTCGCAGTTCGCTGGTGACGGGTAAGACGGTCACGGATCCAAGAGATTCGAATAGTTCGGATTGAATGACCAGCGCCGGTCGCGGCTTCCCATACGCGCCAGGAAGCACGATGGTAACTACATCGCCACGCCTCACTTCCAGCCTTCAGTGTCGACGACCTTAGAGAGCCACTTGAGCGTGCTGCCCTCCGAACGCTGCTTGCTGAGCATCAAGCTTTGGCGTCGACACTGGGCTGCGAAACCCGCGCGACGTGTATCCGGTACCCAAATCTGCACTGGCCGCAATCCAGCGGCCCGCAGCGCCATACGGTGCTTTTGAACACGTTGAGATATGCCGAGACGTGCAGCCATTGAGCTACTCCAGAGGCAGGTTACATGTAACATTATCCTGTCCAGATGTTACATGCAACAGCCCTTTGGTGCGCTCCTTTGCCCGAACAGACTTTCCCGAGTTCAACTCGCAAATCGCCAAGGCTGGCCCGGTTCAGCATCTGTTCTGGAGCCAAGGTTGAGAATCGCGAATGCCAGCACGTCTACGGCAGCACGGATAGCGTGCCTGTTCGGTGGCGAGTGGCATTAGTGATGCTGGCTGCGCAATCCAACAACCAAGACTGACCGCTTAAATTCACCCCGATGCGAGTCGAGCCCGAGAGAAAAGATCTATCGAGTGTGAGTCAGGCCCAGTTGGATACAGTGGCCAGGAAGCTAAATACCCGACCCCGACAGACGCTGCAGTGGAAGACACCGGCGTATATTCATAGCATTGGCGTTTCGGCGACCCATTGAGGCTACGAACACTTTAGCACTGAAGTGATTTGGCGCGCATTCGACGCGTCCGAATTCCTGACCGAAGAAGCCTAGGTCGTGGTGCATAAAGCTGGTCAACCAGAGGTGATCAGCGACTTCTTTGACGCCGACGTTCTGTCCGGCGAAGACTCCAACAGGCTCATCGGCGGGGCGCGCGACTTCTTCGTTCCTGTGGGTGCTCTTACCTATCGTTGCTATACGGTGGGGCTGCGCATTTCGAAGCTATGTCTACAAGCCGGAACAGTAGCCTCTTCATTCGGGATCTGCGATAGCAAACGGTCACGCTCTGCAGGTCTTGGTTCGCTCACGGGCCCACCCTACTGCACCGTAAAGGCCGTCCTAGGGCTCTGGAGACCCCCACGGATATCTAGTGGGAGGATTGCGGGAATCAGTTGTGCCCAGTTGTGTTTCGTCCTCACAATGCAATGAGGACCAACGACGCAGCTAATATAAACCGCGCAGTTGCATCGAAACCTTTACAGTACTCGCTCCGGAGCGGGTCGCCATTACGAGGACCGGATCATGCATAGACTCTTGCTACTTTCTGCCGCGATCCTGGCCACCGTGCCAGGGTTGGCACATGCCATGGACCTGCAGTTGCAGGGCAAAACCGCACTCGTTACCGGAAGCACGTCCAATATCGGCTATGCGATAGCAGAAGCCCTGCTGCGCGAAGGCGCAGACGTTATCATCAATGCCAGAAAACCCGATGCGGTGGCTGATGCAGTCCATCGGCTAAGCGTCGCCACCGGCAGGACGCCGCTCGGGTTTGTCGGCGATATGTCGAAGCCGGAGGACATCAGTCGCCTGCTCAAGACCTATCCGGACGTCGATATTCTGGTCAACAACGTCGCGATGTTCGAGCCCAAGACGTTCGAGCAGTCCGATGATGCCGTCTGGAACGATAGCTGGAACCTAAATGTGATGAGCGGTGTGCGCCTCTCCCGCGGCTACCTGCCTCGCATGAGACAGCAGAACTGGGGCCGCATTCTGTTCATCTCGAGCGAGAGCGCCTATCACATCCCCGCCGATGGTGTGGCCTATGGCACTACCAAGGCCTCGCAGATCGCGGTAGGCCGAGGAATCGCCGAATCTGTGGCCGGGACAGGCATTACGGTGAATTCAGTTCTGCCTGGCCCTACGATGAGTGCAGCGGACCCAGCGGCAACCGAGCTGGCGCGCCGCATGGGCAAGAGCAATTTCGCCGACGCCCAAAGTGCATTCTTTCGGGACGTTAGGCCCACTTCGCTTCTCAAGCGGTTTGCAGACCCCCATGAGGTGGCCTCGCTGGTCGCCTATCTGGCCAGCCCACTGGCCTCGGCCACCACAGGTTCGGTCATGCGCGTGGATGGTGGAACGGTGAAGAGTGCTTTCTAGGCACGCGAGCCACGTGGCTTAAGCGCACTGCCGCGGAGCGGCCCGCACCGCGATGTAGGCGGAGAAAAACGCATGGCACCACCCACGAATGCGCTAAGCGAACGTTCTCAGGCGATCGACATCATGCGGGGTCTGACCATCGCCGTGATGATCGTCGTCAATACCTCGTCGGATGAAGCAATGGCCTATACCCCACTGCTACACGCCACGTGGAATGGGCTGACGCTGGCCGACATGGTATTTCCAGCATTTCTTTTCGTGGTGGGCGCGGCGTTGAGCTTTACGCTCGGGAAGCATCAGCTCAGCACTCCCACTGCAGCCTTGCGCCGTATTGCGACTCGCACCGCTCTGATCTTCCTCTGTGGGTATCTGCTGAGCTGGCTTGCGTCCCTGCAGATCGAGCCTGGCGGCCACTGGACGCTGGCCTCTCTGGCGCACACCCGCATTCCCGGTGTGCTGCAGCGTATAGCGTTGTGCTACGGGTGTGCCGCGCTGATCGTCCATTGCTGCGGCCGGAGCGGCGCCGCCGTCGCAAGCGTCGTGGCGCTGCTTGGCTACTGGTGGCTGATGCACGCTTTTGGAGATTATTCGCTCGCCGGTAATGCCGCGGGGAAGTTCGACCGCCTCGTGCTCGGCGCAGCCCGCATGCGCCAGGAACAGGGCGTGGCATTTGATTCCGAGGGCGTTTTGAGCTCCGTGCCCGCTGTGGTGAATGTGCTTGCCGGTTACCTCGCCGGAAGTTTCGTGCGCGCCTCGGGCGAGACTTATGAGGCGGCCGCGCGCCTGGCGCTTGGCGCGGTCATTTGTATTGCAATGGCTCTGCTTTGGGGCAATGTGTTCCCGATCAACAAAAAAATCTGGACCAGCTCTTATGCGCTCTGCAATGTGGGCATCGACCTTGGCCTATGGGCGCTTCTGATATGCCTCATCAGGCGCGGTGCGCAGCGCGGCTGGGGTCATTTCTTTGAGATATTCGGGCGTAATGCATTGTTCATCTACATGTTTACCGAGGTAGGCAATACGCTGGTGGGCCTGGTGCACATCGGCGGAGGCAGCGCATTCAACAGCGTAAACACTGGTGGATTTCAATCGTGGGCCGGCGCTAAACCCGGCGCCCTGCTCTATGCCACTGCATGCATGCTGGCATGCTGGCTGGTGGCTTGGGTAATGGATCGCAAGCACATTTATCTCAGGCTATAGCGGGCGCGGCCACCCCGATCAAGCCCGAAGAGGGGTCGTCATACCCACATCGCGCTGAGTGCTTGCTGCTGACCTGCTGAGATAAGTCAGAACATCGGTGGTTGCTAGGAAAGGAGCGCAGGATTTCTAGAGGGTAGCGCGCTATCAATAGTTCGCCGCAGCGCGTACCTCGGTCGCCGATTTGTCCAGATCCGCCAACAATTCTGGCCCAAGAATCGCAAACGGGACGGAGCCGTAGGAGAGCAGGCGGTCATGAAAATCGTGCAGCGAGCCGCGCGCGCCGCCCATGACGATTTGATAATCGCCCAATAGTTGTTCTAGTTGCAGGCGGCCGGCGGTATAGGCAATCAGATAGCCCGGAGTCATTGCCATGCTGCCTACCTGGGCCGCCGCGGCTTCATGACTGAAGGAAGTTTCCCGCGCGTAGAAGTCTGTGGCTTCATCAAAAGTCCATTCGCCACTGTTGAGTTTGATATCGACAATCGCGCGCGCACCACGCACCCGTTCCCAGCGGGCGTTGAACATCCGCACGTCCAGGTCATCGCCATACAGGCCCAGCGTCACAAACATCCGCTCGCCATAAAAGGCCCAGCCTTCCTGGAAAACAGTGGCCTGTTGAATCTTGCGGATAAAATCCGGGTGACGCCGCGCGATCGACAGTTGCAGGAAGTGGCCGGGCATTGCCTCGTGGGCGCCGGTATTCAGTATCCGGTCGCGGTCAAAGTCCTCGTTCATATCCAGATGTGCTGCTGCCTCTTCCAGTGACTTGGGTGGGGTAATGAAGTAGTAACCACTGGTTTCGGGGGCAAACAACCGCGGTGAGTTCATCGAAGCACCCGGATAGATCGGCTGCATGAATAGCGGGGTCTCAACAACTTTAATTGTGCCGAGCCACACCGGCACCGTGACGACATCCTTGTCCCGCACATATCGGGTCAGCTCATCAATGCGCGCTTTGTAGTAGTCGATTAGTGCCGGGCCGCCGGGGGCCAGTCCGCCGCCACTGGTGGGACCAAAGGGTCGCGATTCGCGCTGTGAGAGCGAAGTGAGCCAAGCTTCCTCAGCCCAGCCAAGAGCGAGCTCAGCCTGGCCGAGGCGCTCGAGGTCGCGCGAGCTAAATGGCAATAATTGCTCATCGCGCAGCATCCGGTCGTAGGCGGGCCGGCCCATTGGAAAAGTGGTCGGCCACTGCGCCACGTGGGCATCGATATAGGCCTTCGTGCGGCTGATTGTTGCCAGCGTGGCGTCGCGTGCTGCGATGAAGCGGGCAAGGGCCGCGGTATCCTCTCCCAGGTGCTGCTTGGCGGCCGCCGTGAGGGCATCGAGCAGCAGATCCGAGGCTCCCGCCAGTGTCTCGCTGCCAATCACGCCGAAGCGATGGTCCGGGTGCGTGACTAAACGCTGACTGGCCTCGATAAAAGCGGGGACTTTACCCAGGCGCGCGATGATATCTGTCCAGGCCTTATCAACCTGCTCCGGTCCGGCGCCATCCTGTCCGGAGACCGGCAGAAACTGCAATTGGGTATTGATCGAGCTCAGCACTGTTTCGGCGCCATTCGCATAATTCTTGCGATCGAATTGATACACCAGCGATGTGTTGAGCAACTGGGTGAGCTGCGCCTGCAGAAGCTGTTCATCGTCGCGATCCATAAGCGTGGCACCGGCAGGCGTCGTGTGTTCGATCACTTGCAAACGCTGCTGCCATTGGCGCAACCGCCCGATGTAGGCGGCGCGATCCGCCTCCGACACCGATTCAAAATCGGCATCGTATTTGGTGATGCCCCACTGCGTGGCCTGGGAAGGGTATAGCCGCGCGGTCTCGTAGGTGAGGTCCTGCGCTAGTGCGGTAAGTTGCTCATGAAGAGTCTGGGCCGCCGGCGCCGTGCTCGCGGCTCCAAGCAACCACATTGCGCACAACAGATGTCTAATGCCTGGCATACGCGCCTACGCCCCTAACGTCTATTAGTTACCATGGGTCTCGATGCCCGCTGCGCTACAGTCTACGGCTCCGCACCGAATTGGTAAATCAACGCCGATTGCAGCGCTCGGCCTCTTCGTTGGCTGTGAGGCCAGCACCGCTGGGTTAGATTGCATACGAGGCGTGGGCAATCCCTGTCCTTTCAAACGAACGATTGGTAAAGTGACTGAGTCGCAAGGAGTATTTATCGACAGACATCCGGGTCTCGCAGTGAGCGCAGTGGAACATCCTTTAACTCGAAGGCTGTTCTTGGCGCTGCGCGCCCTCATGCTCAGTGCGACGCTGCTAACGGCCAACCCGGCGCTCCCCGCTGAGACGCCAGTCAGCGCCAAACCAGAAGGTGCATTCTTTGACCTGAACCGGCCGGAAATTGCGGCTTTTATCAAGCGCGTGGTGCGCCTCGATGGCTTGCCGCGGGACTGGGTAGTTTCGGTGATGAGTGCCGCTACGGTTCGCCCGGAACTTACGGCGGCGATGGATCATCCGGCGGAGACCGAACTCGCATGGTGGCAGTACCGAGCTCGCTTCGTGACGCCGGAGCGCGTCGAAGCCGGCCGCCGTTTCTGGCAAGAGCACAAAGACCTTCTCGATCAAGCCGCGGCCAGCTACGGTGTGGCGCCCGAATACCTGGTGGCTATTCTGGGCGTTGAGACCAACTACGGACAAACCTCGGGGAGTTACCGCGAGATAGATACCCTGATGACGCTGGCATTCAATTATCCCGCGCGCGCCGCCTCTTTTCGCTACGAGTTGCGCCAGTTCCTGCAGCTTGCACATGAAATGAACGATGATCCGCTCACGCTGCACGGCTCCTATGGCGGCGCTTTGGGGGCGCCCCAGTTCCTGCCCTCCAATTATCGGCACTTCGCAGCGCGGCGCCAGAGGCCTGGCAATGTCGATCTGTGGACCGACTGGAGCGCCGTGTTCGCGGCCATGTGCGATTTTCTGAATCAGCGCGGTTGGCAGAAGAATGGGCCAGTGCTGATTTCGGCCCACGTCGCAGCTGGAGCTAAGCCACCGGTGTCCGATCGATTAAAGCTTGATCGGACGCTGAGGGGCCTGAGGGCCAAGGGCATGATCGTGGATACTGAGCTTCCCAATTCAACGCGGGCCATGCTGATTCGTGCCGTGCTGGAGAACGGCGACGACTATCGAGTTGGTTTCAAGAATTTTTACGTCATTAGCCGCTATAACCCAAGGACTAACTACGCGATGGCAGTGTGCGATCTGGCGCAGGAGCTGCGCGCTGCTGTTACCGCGCCCACTGCCCCCAGCCCGTCATCCTGAGTGCTTGGCAGACATCTGGCATCCAGCGGGAATATCTCGCCAGGCTCGGCTTAGTCCGAGCGCTTAATCCTTCGTCATTGCCGGTTGGCCGCGCAGGATTTCAATCACGCTGCTTTCGTTGGCCTGATCGCGGCCCGCAGCGCACAACTGACGATAGATGTTACCGGCCACTGATCCAAATGGCGCGCCAATTCCCAGATCGCGGGCGAAAGCTAAACCGTACTCCACGTCCTTCCGTCGTAGTGCGGAACTAAAGACGATATTTTTCTCGTGATCAGCGGCGATCATGCGCCGTACGTTACGGACCACCTGGGGGCTGGCGGCCTGGCTACAGGCGATCGCATCAGCAACGACACTCATATCTAGACCGGCGCCTTCAGCCAACGTCAGGGCCTCTGCTGCTGAAGCGATCTGTACAGCGCCTACTAGGTTGATGATCAGCTTATAAGCGGTACCGGCGCCTACTGGCCCAAAGTACAGGATTTGCGCCGCGAGGTCGGCCAGAATTGGCCGGATGGCAATCAGGTCTGCTTCTTTTGCGCCTACGAGGAGTGTGAGCTTTCCAGATTCAGCCGCTTCCGGCAGTCCGGTGACGGGGGCATCGATATAGCGCACACCAGTCGCCACACACTGTGCCGAAAGGTTTTTGACCCAGCCGTGAGACAGGGTTGAACATTCGATCGCAACCGCATTCTCACTCAGATCGGCAGCCAGCGCGCCATCGCTGCCACACCACATCGCTTGTGAAGCCGGGTCATCGGCGACCATCGAGATAATGGCTACGGCGCCATGGCAAGCTTCTCTGGGTGTCTTGAAAACCCGCGCTCCGTTGCGAACCAGAAGTTCCGCACGGGCCACGGTGCGGTTATAGAGATTCAACTGGTGGCCCCTCCGAAGCAAATGGGTCGCCATCGCCAGACCCATTTTGCCGAGCCCCAGAAACGAGATATTCGCCATTACAATTTACCTTTGCGGCCGCAGTGAATTGCGGCGCCAATGCCGGCTGTTATCTCGTGCTGAAGAACTGAGGAATGCCATCGCAGCAGCAATCTAGTCTAAAATCCGATTCTCGTGCCCGTGCCCGTCGCACTGCCACCGCTGTCGGTAGCCTTACCCGTGTTGTCAAAGATCGTATAGGTCATTGACGAGGCAAAAGACTGCCCATCCTCGGAGAGGTTGATCTTTTCAATAAAAAGCCCATAGCCGTCGGGGCTCCACCCGCCGCCCTTCGCAATCTCGCCGAACGCCGCCGGAGGCTTCGTGTTGTAAAACGCATAGCGAGCTTCGAACTGCCGCGTGGCGGTCTTGTGCCACACACCGTAGGCTGGCTGTACCGGTGGCGCAGCGTCGTAGTTCGATGACTCAGTCATTGTGCCCCCGAAGTTGAATACGTACATGAACTCGAGTCCCGGCATTCCTGCAAAGGCCCCGCTATTGACCTGAAGGCGGGATCGCCAGGCTCCCACGAGTACATCCACTTCGCCCGCCTTTGAGGGCGGAGCGGCCGTGTTTCTATCGCAGGCGCTAAGCGCAAGGGCTGAGCCAACAATCAGGAATAGCGTTCGAAGTGGTTTTGTCATGGATATTCTTCTGTGCAATCCGTGCCGGGGCGCCACAAGCGATAGCGCTGCATTTGGAAGAGCTGCAGTCTCAAATCAATAACGGTTTTTCTGGACCAGATATCTAATAATCGCCGGTTCGCGATGAAATCTGCGCCAAGCGGCTGCTAGCCCACAGGCTGAATTCAGCGCCCGGCTGCCTGGTGGCGCTGCGTGCTGCTACCAGATAGTGGTGCGCTGCTCCGGCGGCAGATACATCTTGTCGCCCGGCTTAACGCCGAAGGCATCGTAGAAGGCCTGCTGGTTCATCATCATGCCGTTGACACGCGCCTCGGAAGTCGTGTGCGGATCCGTCTTGAGCCACACGATCAGAAAGTTTTCACGATCCAACTCGCAATTGGCTTGTGCCTGCCCAATGAAGAAACGCTGATCGCCTGTCAGGCCATCGATAACCGGGGCCGTCTTGCCGCCCAGCGAAATCTTGTAGGCTTTGTAAGCGATCGAAATACCGGAATTGTCGGCAATATTTTCGCCCAGGGTCAACTCACCATTGACGTGATAGCCCGGCACCGGCTCAAACATGCTGTATTCAGCGACAAGCGCATGGGTTTTTGCGGCGAACTGAGTGTGATCCTCGGTGCTCCACCAGTCATGTAGGTTTCCATCACCGTCGAACTGGGAGCCCTCATCGTCAAAGCCGTGACTGATCTCATGTCCGATCGTGGTGCCAATGGCCCCGTAGTTTACGGCATCATCGGCATCCGGATTGAATTCAACCGGCTGCAGGTAGGCTGCAGGAAATACAATCTCATTCATCTCGGGGTTGTAGTAGGCGTTGATAGTTTGTGGCGACATATCCCATTCGGATCGATCCACTGGTTTGCCGAGCTTCGAGACTTGATAGTTGGATTCAAAGCGATTGGAGCGCATGACATTCCCAACCAGATCATCCTTTTCGATATCCAGCTTGGAATAATCCCGCCATTTATCCGGGTAGCCCAGCTTGACCGTTATCTTGGCAAGCTTCGCTAATGTCTGCGCTTTAGTATCGGCGCTCATCCATGAAAGGCTATCGACGTCTTGGCGGTAGGCCTCAAGCAAGTTGTGAACCAACGCTTCAATGCGGGACTTGCTTGAAGGAGGGAAGTACTTAGCGACGTAGAGCTTGCCCACGCCATCGCTGATGGCTTTGTCAACCAGCGCCACGCCGTGCTTCCAGCGAGGCTGGTCTTGCGGGACACCATAGAGAGCCGTGTGATAAAAAGCGAAATCGGCGTCGACAAACGGCTTTGACAAGTAGCGCGCATAGTGTGACAACAGGTGCCAACGGAAGTAGGCCTTCCAGATCGGTAGCGAGGTGCGCTCAAGAGCGGCGCCGAAGCCGGTCAGGTAGCTTGGCTGGCTGACGATGACGTAGTCGACTTTGCCGGCGACTCCCGCAGCCTCTAGGTAGCGCTGCCAGTCATAATTGCTGGCCAGAGAGCTTAATTTGGCGATCTCGATCTTATTGTAGGTCTTGACCGGATCCCGATTCTCCACTTTGGTCCATTGCGCGCGCGCGAGTTCGGTTTCGAGCGCTACAATCGACGATGCTTCGGCGCCCGCATCGTGATCGCCAAGACGCGCCAGCGACACTTCGATGTACGCCTGATACTGGCCGCGAACCTTCTTCAATGCGGCATCGTCGTCCTTCAGGTAGTAGTCGCGGTCCGGGAGTCCAAGGCCGTCTTGCCCAAGGTCGGCGACATACCGGGTCGAATCTCGGTTGTCTAAGTGAATGTTGGTTCCATAGGGGACGGTGACACCCATCTGTTCCAGATGGGCAACCAGGGCTGGAATGCCCCGCTTATCCTTCAGTGCAGCAATTCGCGCCATTTCCGTAGCCAGTGGCTTTGCACCAAGCTTGTTTAGTCGTGCCTCATCCATGTAGCCGGCGTACAGACGCCCGATCTTGGCGGCCTCGCTTTGCGAGGTGAGGTCCGCACTCTTGGCCGCCAACTCAATGAGATCGCGAAGCTGTGCTTGCTCAGTATCGCGCAGCGTCCAATAGGAGCCATATGCAGGAAGATCCGCTGGAATCTTTGCGTGCGTGAGCCACTTGCCGTTGACATATTTGTAGAAGTTGTCTTGCGGCCGCACGGCGGGGTCGATATTGGCAACGATGATCCCCGAAGGCTGGGCCGCCTGGGCTGTCACGGCCAGTACAGGCAATACAAATCCGGCAAATAATGTACGAAAGCTGGTTGATGGCATGGAAGAACTTCCCGATTGAAATGTGGTGGCAGCACGACGATGAGGCGCTGGTCAATGTGAGGCTGAGGTCCTGCGATGAGATCCCAGTGCGCACCGTAGTGTAAGTTTGGACAGACTCTAGCGCGCTCCGCGCCCTTGGACCAGTATTACCCGGGGCGGCGCCTGCCTCGCCGCCCTGGCGCCGGGCTGGTTATACTCGGCGCTCCAGCTTCGCCGGCGGTGGGCGGCAGTTCACCGTTCCAAGCGGCAACCCAAAGGTATCAATTCATGCGCTATGAGATTTCAGGTACCACGATGCAGACGGTAGCCGTGGATCTGGCCGCCGGCGAAACCCTCTACAGTCAGACCAATTGCATGGCCTGGATGTCCGACACGATTCAGATGCAAACCCATACCGGTGGGGGCCTGTTTGCCGGGCTTCGGCGCGGTCTCAGCGGTGGCAGCCTTTTCATTACCGAGTTCACTGCACAGGCTGCGGGGCACATTGCCTTTGCCCCGCGCTTTCCCGGCTCGATCATTGCGAAGACGCTGACCGCTGGCGAATCATTGATTTGTCGCAAGGAGACCTTTTTGTGCGCCCAGAAGTCAGTGTCGCTCGAAATCGCCTGGCAACAGCGTATCGGCGCGGGATTTTTTGGCGGCGAGGGGTTCATTTTGCAGAAAGTAACCGGCCCGGGCGTAGTTTGGCTTGACCTGTCCGGTGAGGTCGTGGAGCGCGATCTGGCTCCCGGTGAGCGCTTGCTCGTACATGCCGGCCACGTGGGAGTGCAGCAGCCCACGATCCAGTTTGATATACAAATGGTACGCGGATTTCGCAATGTGCTCTTTGGTGGCGAGGGCCTGTTCTTGGCGACCCTAACCGGGCCAGGGCACGTTTGGCTCCAGAGCATGCCAATTATGAATCTGGCCGAAGAGATCGGACGCTACTTACCCCAGGGCGCTGCCACAGGCAGCACGCTCGGCAACGTTGCCGGAGTCGCGGCAGTGGGCGGCATACTTGGCGAATTGTTTGGCGGGGGCAGCAACAGCGGCAGTTGAATTGCTGCTGACCTGGCCCAGCGCGCGTGTCACGGTGACACGGGCAGGCTGATTGCTCTGGGAAGCTCCAGCTCCTTCGACAGCACAATATCTTCTACTGAGCGGCCCACCAGGATCCGATAACGCCCGGCTCTGGCTTCCCAGGTCTTGTTCTGAACATCGTAGTAGGCAAAGGAGCGGGCGTTCAGGCTCACATGCACATGGCGCTTTTCGCCGGGTTTGAGAAACACTCGTCCAAAGCCCTTGAGTTCCTTGACTGGTCGTGCGACCGGCGGACCCGTCTGGTCGCTCACATAGACCTGGCCGACTTCGGCGCCAGCGGCTTTTCCGGTGTTTGTAATAGTAAAAGCAACGTCGTACAGCACGGCACCCGCAGCTTGCTGCGTTGCCGGGCGCTGATGGACCTGCAGGCCGCCAAAACTAAACGTCGAGTACGAGAGGCCATAACCAAAAGGGAACAGTGGAGCGACACCGCTATGTTCAAGACCCCGATACCCGCTGAAGATGCCCTCGGCGTAGTTAATGTTCTGCGTTATTGGGTCCAGAAAGTAGTAGTTATCGGCCGCGGGACCATCCTTAAGCTGCCGCTCCCAGCTGATCGGCAGTCGACCGCTGAAGCTGGCAGCGCCAAAGAGCAGGCGGGCCAAAGCGGTACCGCCTTCCTCGCCCGCGTACCATCCCTCAATTAACGCCGGGACCTTCTCGATCCAGCCGCCCAGTGCCACGCTGCCGCCTGAAGTCACGACCGCGATAGTGCGCCTATTCGCCGCCGCGACCTCGCGGATCAATTCATCTTGTCCTGGCGGGAGATCGAACTCCCGATCCTGCCCCTCGCCCTCGCTGGCGGCATCGAACCCTACTGCGACTATTGCCACATCGGCCTTAGCCGCCATAGCAATCGCGATGGGATTGACGAAGTCATCCTCGTCAACGATGGCGCACTGGATGAAATCAGAGGCAAGCGCGCGCGTTGCGCTGTGGAAGTGCTCTATGACTATCTTGTGCGGTTCGGCGCTCAGGTGGACGGTCGCGTGGCGCATCGCAGCCTTCAGTGCCAGCGAGTCATCCAGTACGATCTGATCATCCACCAGCAGACGAAAGCGATTGCTCTCCTCTATTGCGATAATGAAATTGCTGGTGCGGCGCGGGGTGTAGTAGCCCGTGATTCGAACTGAAGAGGCCACCGTGCCTCTCGACCGAAAGTCTGGCGTGGCGGTGACAGGGCCACCCGAAGTGGACGTCCCGCTCACCCCATTGACATCAGGGCCTTGCTCGTCATCCCCGGTTACGATGGGTCGCAATTGTCCCATTGTGGCAATCGGTTCGACAGTGGTGGCAATAGGGCTGCCGGAAAGCGTAGCGTTGCTGTAGGTCTCAAGGGTCACACCGCGCCTAGTCCCGTCGCGATTGGTTGTCATGATCGTGGCGCGCGTCATTTGCGCGAGCGTCCGTACACCGCGGTGATACAGCACCCGGACCCCGGGCCCCAGATAGTCGCTAAGGGCAGTCAGCAGGCTGACTGCGCCAAAAGTCTGGACCTGCCCGCTACCGCCAGCAGTCGGGATGGCCGGGTAGGCATCCGGTCCAATCAGGGCAACGGTGTGGATATGCTTGCGATTGAGCGGCAGCAAATGCTGCGCGTTCTTGAGCAGCACCATGCTTTCTTCCGCAGCACGAACGCTCACACCTCGCCCGACTTCGTTGTAGCGGGGAATATTGATATCGAGTTGTACGCGGTCGAGCCAGCCAAAGCGCGCGGCCACCCGAAGCAGCCGCCGGACCTTGTCATCAATCGTTGCCGGCTGTACCGCACCTGCATCGAGCGCCGGCAGTAGCGCAGCAGCGTTCAGATACTGGCCGCGAGGCATTTCTAGATCCAGTCCCGCGTTGGCGGCCGCGACGCCGTCGTAGGTGGATCCCCAGTCCGACATCAGCACCCCGTCGAACCCCCACTGGTGCTTGAGCACCTCGCTGTCGAGGTAAGCGTTCTGGCTCATGTGCTCGCCATTGACCAGATTATAGGAACTCATGACCGCGCCAACATGCGCTTCGCGCACCGCCGCTTCGAAAACCGGCAGGTAGATTTCTCGCAGCGTACGCTCATCGATGATGCTGTCCGAGCCATGCCGGTCATATTCAGAATCATTAGCTACATAGTGCTTCACCGTGGCGCTGACCCGTTCGGACTGCACGCCTTCAATGTAGGCCACGGCGATTTGCGACGCCAACGACGGGTCTTCACCGAAGTACTCAAAATTGCGGCCGTTCAATGGACTGCGGTACATATTGACACCAGGACCGAGCAGGAAATTTGCGCCGCGAGATCTCGCATCACGGCCGATCTGTACGCCAATCTCGCGCGCCAGTTCGGTATCCCAGCTTGCGGCCAGGGCAATGCCGGCCGCGTATGCGGTGGAGGGATTAGGGATGTGCGCTCCCATTGGGCCATCGGTGGTGTAGAGCGCCGGAATACCAAGCCGCGTCAGTCCAGGCGTGCTCATCAGTGCCTTGCCCGCAATCAGTGTGAGTTTCTCCTGCATGCTCATCTGGGCCAGCAGGGACTCGACGCGCGCCTCGATACTGGCAGAGTCCGACAACACGCCATCGGCCGCATGTATCGGCATGGCTAACGCTGTGAGAAAAACCCACAAGCAGCACGGACGGTTCGCCATTAGCTAAGTTCCCCAAAATGTGTGTGTGGCTGTACCCGCTCCCGCGATCGGGCGCACGGACTCCTCCAGCGGAGGGTTCGTACAGCAAATGGAATAGTGAGGGATTGGTGCGGGCCGGTAAAGCCCGACCTGCGGCCAAACGTCTCAGCCCGCGCAGCGCGAGGCTTGGGGGCAGCCCCACGCCCATAGCGCAGGCCGAATGCACACCGGCCCGGAGAAGTTCCGTGGCAGCACCGGCAGTTTATTTTTCCCGAGTGCATCCAAGAAAGCCGTAATGACGTAGTTAACCCGAAGGGCATCGACATCGGGTGACGGGCCCGGAGCCGCATTGAACCTCGCGCGGCTGAAGCTGGAGAAGAGGCATGAGTATCCATCGGCTAAAGAGTCCAGCGATGCTGTTGATGAGCGCCTGGTTGCTGATCGCCTGGTTGCTGATCGCCGCAGATGCTTGCGCGACGGCGGGCGAGTGGAACTTCCAGGTCTTGCGCGACGGCGAACCTATTGGAGCTCATCACTTCCTGGTGACGGAGCAGGGGCGCGAAACCAGGCTGCTCAGCGAAGCCAATTTCAAGGTGACTGTGCTGGCCGTGCCCCTCTACCGCTACCGTCATGTGAGCCACGAATCTTTTCAGGGCGATTGCCTGCAGACCCTGGCGGCGAGCACCGACGAGAACGGGACACATCGGGAAGTGCGGGGTGCGCTCAGCGAATCGGCGTTCGTCGTGACGGCATCGCAGGGTACCAGGAGGCTACCTCCGTGCATCATGACTTTTGATTACTGGAATCCCCGTATTCTGCAGCAGTCCTATCTGCTCAATCCTCAGACCGGAGCCTACCTGCCCATTGTCGTAACCCATCTGGGAACTGAGGCTTTGGCCGTCGGTGGCGGGTCACAGCTGGCCGAGACGTATCTGCTGGTTGCCGACAAGATGAAGATTAAACTTTGGTATTCGGCGGATGCGCGCTGGCTTGCGCTTGAGTCCCCAACTGCAGACGGTCGGCGCATGCGCTACCAACTGCGCTGAGAGCAGGTTGTGATCTGAGGCATGAGGGTGTCTCGAGACGTGCGCTTTCTCGCCGGCTACAATCGCCCGTGCGGGCAAGGTCGGGGCGCTGTGCCCAGGCCGTCGTGGGGGGGGTCTGCTGCAGTGCGTGACTTGAGCGAAGCTCGGAACTCCGGGACGTGAAAGCAGGCTCACTGACCACCGTGCTGCTGACCTGCGCAGCGCTCAGCGCGTTTGCCGGGGAAGCGTCGACTGACGAGCGTGCAGAAACTTTAATTGCGGCGTCCAAGGAGGCCACCGGCGGCACGGCGTGGGATTGGGCCACCCTATGGCACGAAAAGGGGCATGTAAGCTCCGGCGGTCTCAGCGGGGCGTACGAGGCATGGGCGAACCTCCTCTCGCTTCACAACGCGCAGCGTTTTGAGCTCGGGCCCATATCCGGCAGCAATGGCTGGGACGGCAGTCGAGCATGGGCCACGGACTCAAGCGGTGAAGTGCGGATTGAGACCAGTGGCGAATCAGTGGCGCAGGCCATACAGGATGCGTATCGCAGCGCCTACGCGTTCTTTCTGCCGCTACCCTTTCAGGCGGTTCGAGCCTACGTGGGTGAGCGCTCGGCAGACGGCACCAGTTATGAGGTCATCCGCGTCACCCCGGCCGATTCCGAGCCCTTCGAAGTCTGGTTTGATCCACTCACCCATCTGATTGAGCGCGAAGTTCAGCTTACCGGCGGCCAGCCACACACCTTCATTTATTCTGACTTTCAGCGTTTCGATGGCGTGCTGCTGGCGCGCAAAACCATCGATCGCGTTGGCAATGATCCGCAATTCGATACGGTCAGCGAAATCACCTCTCTGACCCTGCATGAGGCCGACGAGGCAGGGCGCTTTGCGCCTCCTCCTCCTCCAGCCTACACAGCGCGCTGGCCGGCTGGTGCGCGCACGATTACCGCGCCATTCAGGCTAATTAACAATCACATTTACATACAAGGCTCAATTAACGGCAGCGCGCCGCGCGCGTTTCTGTTTGACACAGGTGCCACGGACTTTATCGAGGCGGCGACTGCCAACGAACTGCATGTCAAGATGGAAGGCGCGTTGGCGGGCGGCGGCTTTGGCGAGGGCATCGCCAAGTTCGGGCTTGCGCGCATCAACAGCATCGCGATTGGGGGCCTCGAGCTCAAAGATCAGGTCTTCGGCGTGGACTACTCCCAGGGCTTTTCGGAACTCGAGGGCAGGAATGATCAGTTTGCTGGGCTGCTCGGCTACGAGTTCGCTAAGCGAGCGGTGATTACAATCGACTATGCGCGCCGGCGGATGAGCTTCAGCAAAGCGGATTCCTTCCATGCCCCAACGCATGCAGTTGAGCTGCCGTTTGCTTTTAATGCACATGTGCCGATGGTCAGTGGTGTGCTCGATGGCTTAGCCGGTGAGTTTGAGATCGACACCGGATCCAGGAGCGCACTTACTCTAATGGCGCCGTTTGCAAGGGCCAATACCCTGGCAGAAAAGTATCAGGCGATCCACAGTGCGATTGTGGGCTACGGCGTCGGCGGCCCGAGCCGCGCGTTGCTCACGCGGGCCGCTGAACTAACTTTGGGAGGGCTGACGATCTACGGTCCGGTGACAGAGATTGTCACTGACAAGGGCGGAGCCGCCGAAGCCACTCGCACCGCCGGCAATATCGGCGGGGACCTGCTCAAGCGCTTCACGCTGACGCTCGATTACGCTCACCAGCGACTTTGGCTGGAGCCCAATGCCCTGGCCTACCAGTCGGATGTATTTGACCGCTCTGGATTGTGGGTTCTGAGAACGAAGGACGGTCGCACCATGATCACGGACGTAACAACTGACAGCGCTGCCAGCACAGCGGGTTTGGCAGCCGACGAGGAAATTCTTGCCGTTAACGGCAGGGCTGTCAGGCACATTTCAATTGATGAGCTGCGTGAGCAGTTTAAGGCTCCTGTGGGCACCCAGATCTCACTGCTGATCAAAAGCCGAGCCGGCCGGCGATCAGTGACTATCACGCTTGCGGAGCTGCTGTCGTCCGAGGCGCGAGGCTGAGACCTTCGGGTTACTTCGCTGCGACGGACTTTAAACGACCGGGCATCCAGCGCCGATGGCGCAAGGCATCGAATATGTTCCGATTCATGGCGCTGAAATACTTAATGGCCATGAAGAGCAACTGCCAGGCGAGGAATCACCCGACACCAGGTTTGCTGCCGCTTAACTGCAGCGGCTAAGCCAGAGGTCTCGGTCGCCAAGCACAACTGGCAAGGATTGTGAGCGGAGCCCAGTTACCACATTAGATCATCGGGAACTTTGAACTCCTGATAGTCCGCGTCGCCTGCGGCCGAAGCGCTGGGCGCCCCCGTCTGTGCCCTTATCACGGCGCCGGGGTCGCGCTCGCGGATACGTTCTGCCGCCGCAGCTGGCACCAGGTCGTATCGATTATCGCTGTGCACGATGACCAAATCACCGCCCAGGATCGATGAGCGAATTGCGGGCGTAACGGGGATACGCTTGATCTTCGATCCATCAATAAAGTTGTACCAATCCTCGCTCTCAACCGGTGCGATCCGGTGCTGCTCCACGAGCTGCCGGACTTCGGCGCGTCGTGCGCGACGCTCGGCCTTCTCCAGCTGCTTGCGATTCAATGCCTGATCACGTGCGGCCTTCTCGGCCTGCGCCTGTTGTAGGCGACGCTGTTGATCGGAGAGCGGCGGAGGCTTTTTTCTTGAAACCTGCGGCGCGCGCTTATGTTCGGTGGCCGCACGCGCCTGTTTCTCAGTAACCAGACCCGCCTGAATCAGCTGATCGCGCAGTGACATGCTCATGGTGTGTCGGGGATTAATGGGTGGACGGGCAGCTATGTTAGCAAGCCCAATGTGACAATTGATACGACAGAGCATGCCGGGCGTCGCGCGGGTCAGTCGCGAAAATTCTCGAATTGCAGCGGGACCTCGACGTCGGCTTTGCGTAGGGTAGCCATGGCCAGCTGCAGGTCATCGCGCTTTTTGCCGCTGACACGAATCTTATCGCCGTTGATCTGTGCCTCGACCTTGAGTTTGGCCTCTTTGATCTTGGCCACCAGCTTTTTGGCCGCCATCTGCTCAATGCCCTGACGCACGGTAATCTTGCGGCGCGCGCCGGCCAGGTTGACCTCAACCTCGCCCAAGTCGAGGCAGCGGGCATCGATGCTGCGTGCCGCGAGGCGCAACCTCAGAATATCCAGAAGCTGATTCAACTGGTATTCGCTGGGCGCAAACTGCATGACCTCGGAGCCCGCGAGCTCGAAGCGTGCGCCGGTGCCGCGCAGGTCATAGCGCTTCTCAAGTTCCCGTTTGGCCTGATCGACCGCATTGGTCAGCTCATGCAAATCGACTTTGGAGACGGCATCAAAGGACGGCATGTAAAGCCCATTCACCTGTTGGGGGGCGGCCATTTTAGACTTACATAGCCGCGGTTATCCACGCGCCGCGCACTCTCAGGCAGTTTCGGCCTCTTTGCGCCTCAGCGCCTTGGCTTCGGCCTCGCGCCGCTCGGTCTCGATATGTTCGAGGATCCCTTCGACGTCGGGGCGGGTTGGATCATGTATGTAGAGGCCGGTGAGTGTGGTGTCCGGCTTAAGCTCACCGCGCTGGTAAATGCTCCACAGTTCGAGCGCGTAATCAGTGGATTGCAGTTCGGGGGCCGCCCGCGCAAATGTGGTGCGCATGTTGTTCACATCGCGCTCCAGCATCCGGAAGGCACTGTTGTTCGCGGCGGCGTTCACAGCCTGTGGCAGATCAATGATGACCGGTCCGTTACCGTCGACCAGAATGTTGAATTCCGACAGATCGCCGTGGATCAGGCCGGCACAAAGCATCAGCACAATCTGCTCGATCATGAACTGATGCCAGAGACGAGCTTGCTCAGGTGAGATCTCGACGTCATTGAGCCGCGGTGCCGGATGGCCCGATGCGTCCTGTACAAGTTCCATCAGCAGAACGCCGTCGTAGACCCCATAGGGTGCAGGCACTCGCACGCCGGCCGCCGCCAGGCGGTACAGGGCTTGAATTTCTGCGCTTTGCCATTCGGCTTCCTGGACCCGACGTCCATGCCGGCCATGTTTGCCGAGCGCGCGCGCGTCGCGGCTGCCCCGGGTTTTTCGGCCTTCCTGGTAGCGGGCGAGGTTGTGGAAGCCGCGTTGCTCGGCCTGCTTGTAAACCTTGGCGCATCGGATGTCTTTGCCACAGGCGACCGTGTAAACAGAAGCCTCTTTGCCTCCCTGAAGGCGACGCAGGACTTCATCGACAACGCCATCGTCGATCAGCGGTTGGAGTTCCTTGGGTGGCTTCATCGCAGCTGCTTTCGCCGCTTACCCATTGGCACGGTCAAGCCGCGACTGCCCTGAGGGGCAAAAAACCGCACTCTCATCCCTAAGCTCCCGAAGTTTCGCTTACGCCAATCGGACAGTGTAGTGGGATTTCAGCGAGGACGGAGTGCAAGTTCTCCACGGTCCGGCAGTATTTGGTATCTGTCAAATCGTCGGACCGGCTTCTCAGCCGGCCTGAATTGCCGTACGCGCTCTGCTCGTGTGCTACTGGCCCACTGACTAATTACCCCGCCAAAGAATCACTGCCGATGGGCTCCGTGGCGTATTCTGTTGCGGCGCGGGCGGCCGTATGCCGTGCCTCAAGCCGCTGAGCAATTGGCCATCGCGTCCGCGGCGAGAGGCGCTCTGATGCGAATCAGCGGTCGCGGGCCGCGCTCTCCAGCGCTTCGCCCGCAGTCAGCCACGCTTCTTCTGCCGCGCTTAGCTGACGGCGCACATCAGCCTGCTCGGCGAGCAGTTGTGTCAAGGCGCTGCGCTCGCTTGCCGCATACAACTGCGGATCCGCCAGCAGCAGCTCGAGCGCCGCGGCGCGGGCCCCGAGCTGATTGATCTGCTGATCCAAGCGCTGGATCTGGGCCCGCAGCGGCGCGACCCGTGCTCGTTCCTCGGCCTCCAGCCGCTTGCGCATGCGTTCTGCATCACGCCCTTCGTTGCTCCGTAGGCTGCTGCGCTCCGTTACGGGCTCGGCCAGGCGCCCGGGTGCGGCACTGCGCAGCCACTGCTCATACTCATCCAGATCCCCTTCGAAGGGCTGTGCATGGCCTTCCGCCACGAGCCATAGCAGGTCCGCGACGCCGCGTAATAAATGTCGATCGTGCGAAACCAGTACGATCGCGCCGGTAAAATCCTGCAGGGCCATGGCAAGTGCATGACGCATCTCCAGATCTAGGTGGTTGGTCGGCTCATCGAGCAGCAGCAGATTCGGGCGGCGCGAGACCACGAGCGCCAGCACCAGCCGCGCTCGCTCGCCGCCTGAGAAGGGTGCCACAGGTTCGAATACGCGATCGCCCGAGAAGCCAAAGCTGCCGAGGAAGCTGCGCTGCTCGGCCTCCGTCGCAACGGCCAAGGTGCTGCCGCCCTGTCGCTTCAGATGCCACAGGGGCGACTCGCCGCCCTCGAGCTGCTCGAGCTGATGCTGTGCGAAGTAGCCAATATTCAGGTCCGTCGCGGCCATGCGGTTGCCTTCGAGCAACGGGTTGACTCCAGCCAGCGTGCGCATCATGGTCGACTTGCCGGCGCCATTGCGGCCCAGCAGTGCGATCCGGTCCCCGGGCAGGATGCTGATGCCCAGATCTTTCAAAATTGCCGTGCTCCCGTAGCCGGCGACTCCGTGGTCGATACTGAGCAGTGGGCGCGGCAGTCGTGCGGGCTCCAGGAATTTGAAGTGAAACGGGGAATCCACGTGTGCTGGAGCGATGCGCTCGAGGCGCTCGAGCCACTTGATGCGGCTCTGAGCTTGCCGGGCCTTGCTGGCGGCGGCGCGAAACCGGCGCACGAAATCCTGCACGTGAGCAATCTCGCGCTGCTGACGCACGAAGGCTGCCGCGCGTTCCGCCAGGCGCGCCGCACGCTGGCTCTCGAAGGCCGAATAGTTGCCCGTGTAAATGCTGATAGCATCGTCTTCGATGCTGACAATGCGCGTCGCGACGTGGTCCAGGAATTCGCGATCATGGCTGATCACTAGGAGCGTCCCGGAGTAAAGGCGCAGCCAATCCTCCAGCCACACCACGGCATCAAGATCAAGATGGTTGGTGGGCTCATCGAGCAGCAGCACGTCGGAGCGGCACATCAGTGCCTGGGCAAGCGCCAGCCGCACCCGCCAGCCGCCAGAGAACTCGGCCACCGGGCGCCGCTCGTCGCCCGGAGCGAAGCCAAGCCCGGCGAGCAGTTGTGCCGCGCGGGCTGCCGCGGTGTAGGCACCGATGGCTTCCAGATCAGCATGCAGGTGCGCGAGCTGGTGCCCGTCATCTATTGCATGGGCACTGGCCAGCCGGCGCTGCAGAGAACGCAGCTCGGCGTCCCCGTCCTGGACAAATTCGAGCGCCGGTCGCGCATCGGCATCGATTTCCTGCGCGACACTCGCCAGTACCAGGTTGCGCGGCAGATCAAACTCGCCGCTGTCCGGCGTCAGCTCGCCGCGGATCAGCGCCAGCAGGCTCGACTTACCGGTCCCATTGGCACCGACGATGCCAATTTTCTCGGCGCGAAACAGGCTGAAGGTCGCCTGTGCAAACAGCACACGCGCACCGCGCCGGAGGCTGAGGTTTCGGAAGCTGATCATCCGCTTATTCTAAGGGTAACGGTGCGGCGCCGAGCGGCGGCAGCTCTGGGCTGGGCCCGGCGAAGCTGCAACTGCAGCACTTGACCGATGGCGTACTATATTTGAGTTCATCGTAAGTACGCGCCCGGCTCGTCGGGCGCTGCCGAGTGGGAGATGTATGAAGTTCAAGGACTACTACGCCGTCATGGGGCTGGCCCGCGACGCGACCCAGGATCAGATCAAGCAGGCGTATCGCAAACTCGCCCGCAAGTACCACCCTGATGTCAGTAAGGAAGCGGATGCCGAGCAGCGCTTCAAGGATGTTGGCGAAGCCTACGCGGTGCTGCAGGATCCGGAAAAGCGGGCGGCCTATGACCAACTTGGCTCCGGACCCCAAGGTGGTGGGGACTTTCATCCACCGCCGGATTGGGGAACGGGGTTTGAATTCAGCGGCGCCGGCGCCGATATGGGCGGCGACAGCGATTTCTTTGAGGCGCTGTTTGGTCAGCGCGGCCGCGGCGGGGCGCGCGGCCGCGGCGCCGCACCCGCGGATCATCATGCCCGCGTGCTGGTCGACCTGGAAGCCTCGCTCCAGGGCGCGACGCGCGCCTTTACGCTGCGTGTACCTGAAGTGGATGCCCAGGGACGCCTGGTGTCGGTTGAGCGGCAACTGAACGTCAAGATCCCCAAGGGCATACGCGCCGGGCAGCAGATTCGGCTGGCCGGGCAGGGCTTTAGCGCGCCTGGTCAGTCCGGTGCCGGCGATTTGTATCTGGAAGTGGGGTTTCAACCCCATCCGCTGTATCGGGTGGATGGGTCGGATCTGTATCTGGAGCTGCCAGTGGCGCCGTGGGAAGCAGCGCTGGGCGCGAGCGTACCGGTGCCGACACCCGCTGGCACCGTGCAACTGAAGATTCCCGCCGGCTCTCGCGCCGGCACGACCCTGAGGCTCAGGGCGCGCGGCATTCCGGCCAGTCCGCCCGGTGATCTGTTTGCGGTCCTTAGCATTGCCTTGCCGGCTGCCGACACCGATGCGGCCAAGGCGCTGTATGCACAAATGGCTGCCGCGCTAGCCTTCAATCCACGCGCTTCTCTGGGGGTCTAAAATCATGAGCAGCAAGATACCAAGCGAAGTGAGCGGCTTTCTCTACACTTCCGAAACCCTGCTGACGATCGATGAGTTCAGCCGCGTGTGCGCGGTAGAACGCCGCCAGATCATCGAACTGGTCGAAGAGGGTGTCCTCGTGCCCGTGGGCTCGCAGGTCGCTGAGTGGCGTTTGCCCGGTGATAGCTTGCGCCGCGCGCAGACCGCGGTTCGCTTGCAGCGCGATCTGGGCATTAACTTGGCCGGCGTGGCACTGGCACTGGAACTGATGGATGAGCTTGAGCGACTGCGAAGTTTATTCGGCACCCACCCATTCGGTAGGGCGTAGCGGTTGCCATAGAAGAAGCACGGAGGCTTGAGCATGCTTGTTGTGCGCGATGCACGGAAGTCCGATACCGCCGTGATCTATCAGATGATTGGCGAACTCGCCGATTTTGAAAAGCTGCGCCATGAGGTCAGCGGCACGGTGAGCGATCTTGAAAATCACCTGTTTGGGGGCGAGACCTATGCGCATGTGCTCATGGCCGAATCCGACCGTGAGGTGGCCGGCTTCGCGCTCTATTTCTTCAACTACTCCACATTCTTGTGCAAGCCGGGGATCTATCTGGAAGACTTATTCGTACGTCCGCAGTTTCGTGGTGCCGGCGTGGGCCGCGCGCTGCTCGAGGCGGTGAAGCAGCGGGCGCGAGAGCGCGGCTGCGGGCGTCTTGAGTGGTCGGTGCTCGACTGGAACACCCGCGCCATGAGTTTCTACGAGGAATTTGGTGCCGGGCCGCGCGCCGGCTGGATCGTCTACCGCAAGTCCCTGAGTGGCCCCGGCTAAGGCGCCTGGACGCAAGCGGCGACTGCGGCATGGGCAGGCAGTGCTGAGCGCACCGTTGACCCTCATTGATGCTCAATGTCTGGACCCACCGTGCCGGTGCACTGCAACGGGAGCCCCAACCGGCGGCTGATCATATAGCCCAAAGTTATAAGGGCAATGCCGACAATGAGCCATGAAAGAGGTACTAGTGGCGGAGCCGCCGGCGCGCCTGTCGGGTCCGGTTGCCGACTCCATCGCGCTGCTACGCGATGCCGTGGTGCGATTTGGCCGGGTCGTGTATTCGAGCAGCCTCGGGGCCGAGTCGGTGGTGATGACGGACTTGATATTCACCGCTGTCCCGCAGATCGATATCTTTACCGTCGATACGGGGCGCTTGCCCGAGTCCTCGCTGGAGCTGCTGGGGCGTATCGAGCGGCACTATGAGCGCCGTATCCGTGTCTACTATCCTGATGGGCGGGCTATCCAACGCTGGGTTGGCGAGCATGGTATCAACGGCTTCTACAATGGACTGGACGAGCGGCAGGGATGCTGCGCTATCCGCAAGCTCGAGCCGTTCAAGCGCGCTGTCGCAGGCTACGATGCCTGGGTGACGGGTGTGCGTTCCGAGCAGTCTGAGGCGCGTGCCACCATCCAGCCCATCGAATGGGATGAACGCTATCGCATGCAGAAGGTGAGCCCGCTGCTCGCATGGACCGAGGCGCAGATCTGGGCCTACATTCGCGAGCACCAACTGCCCTACAACCCACTGCACGATGCGGGCTATCCGAGCATCGGCTGTGCGCCGTGTACGCGGGCCATTGAGCCGGGCCAGGATCACCGCGCCGGGCGCTGGTGGTGGGAAGATGCGGCCACCCGCGAATGCGGCCTCCAGCCGCGCAGGCCGCCTACGACGCTCAGCGATCTGTAGCTGCCCAGCCCGGGACCGCTCTGCTATCGTCGGCCACCGGCGATCGCGCCCCGGGGAGCCACACAGTGATAAGCGACGATCCAGTTGTAATTGTCAGCTCTGCACGTACGCCGATGGGCGGCTTTCAGGGTGAACTCAGGGAGCTCACCGCCCCCGCTCTGGGTGCGGCCAGCATCCGTGCCGCGATCGATCGCAGCCGGGTGCCGGCGGCGGAGATCTCGGAGGTCCTGATGGGCTGCGTGCTGAGCGCGGGGCTCCGACAGGCTCCGGCCCGGCAGGCGGCGCTCGCCGGCGGCCTGCCCGAGAGTGTGCCTTGCACCACGATCAGCAAAGTCTGCGGCTCGGGCCTCAAGGCGGTTGCGCTGGCCCACGATCTGCTTACGGCCGGCTCGGCAACGGTGGCGCTCGCCGGCGGTATGGAAAGCATGTCAAACGCACCTTATCTGCTTGATCGGGCGCGTGCCGGCTACCGGCTCGGGCACGGCCAGCTGCTCGATCACATATTTCTCGACGGCCTGGAGGATGCCTACCAGAAAGGACGCCTGATGGGCACCTTTGCCGAGGCGACGGCCACTCAGTATGGCTTTACCCGGGAGGCGCAGGATGAGTTTGCATTGCGCTCACTGAGCCGGGCGCGTGCGGCGATTGAACAAGGGCGGTTCAGCACCGAGATCGTGGCGGTCTCGGTCGGGCGTAATCCCGTCAGGAGCATCAGTGTGGATGAGCAGCCACTGAAGGCGCGTCCGGAAAAAATTCCGACGCTAAAGCCGGCATTTGCCGACAACGGCACAGTGACCGCAGCCAATTCCTCCTCGATCTCTGACGGCGCGGCAGCGCTGGTGCTAATGCGCCGCTCGGAAGCCGAAAGGCGCGGTCTCGCGCCGCGCGCCATCGTGCGTGGGCACAGCAGCCACGCCCAGGCTCCGGCCTGGTTTACTACGGCCCCCGTGGGAGCGATCAACACCCTACTCGAGCGCCTCTCGTGGCGCGCCGCCGATGTCGATCTGTATGAGATCAACGAGGCGTTCGCAGTGGTCACGATGGCGGCGATCCAGGATCTGGCACTTGATCCCGAGCGCGTGAACGTCCACGGCGGCGCCTGCGCACTCGGGCACCCCATCGGCGCTTCGGGTGCACGGCTGCTGGTCACGCTGCTCGCGGCGCTCGAGACCCATGGAATGAAAACCGGCATCGCCTCGCTATGCATCGGCGGTGGTGAGGCGATGGCGCTGGCAATCGAGCGGCCCTGAGTGTGAAAGGGAAGATGTAAGTCATGCAGATCAAGGGCCAGGTCGCGCTGATCAGTGGCGGTGCCTCGGGCTTGGGCGCGGCCACCGCGCGGGCGCTGACGCAGGCCGGCGCACGCGTCGGGCTGCTGGATGCCAATGCTGGGCAGGCCGAGCAGCTGGCACGCGAACTCGGGGGACTGGCCGCACACTGTGACGTGACCAGCGCTGCCGGTGCCGAAGCCGCGGTGGCTAGCCTGCGGGGCGCGCTCGGCGCGGCGCGGATTCTTGTCAATTGTGCCGGCATCGCGCCTGGCGCCAAGATTGTGGGCAAGAGCGGACCGATGCCACTCGATGATTTCCGCCGTGCCATCGAAGTGAACCTCGTGGGCACCTTCAATCTGATGCGCCTGGTCGCTGCTGACATGATGGGCCTTGAACCGCTCGCAGACGGTGAGCGCGGTGTGATCATTAATACGGCTTCAGTTGCGGCTTTCGAAGGCCAGGTGGGGCAGGCGTCCTACGCCGCTTCCAAGGGTGGCGTGGTTTCGCTAACACTGCAGGCGGCGCGCGAATTTGCCCCCATGGGGATCCGCGTATGCACCATTGCCCCCGGCTTGTTCGAGACCCCGATGATGGCAGGGCTGCCTGAGAAGGTGCGGACGAGCCTTGCCGCGACAGTGCCGTTTCCCCAGCGGCTGGGCCACCCGGATGAATACGCAGCTCAGGCGCTGAATATCATTGTGAGTCCCTACCTCAACGGCGTGACGCTGCGCCTGGATGCGGCGCTTCGCATGGCGGCTCGCTAAAGCCGGACCTGCCGACGGCCGTTAACAGTGCACGGAGATGGGCGAAACGGAGTCGTGAGGACCGCGAAGCCGCGTAACCTTTTGATTTAAATGATTTTGTAGGTGCTTCGCGTCGCTCAAATTGCAGGGCCGCGATGGCATGGTATCGGGCAAGGGCAGTCAATGAGCGACAGCGAAAGGTTCCAGACAGAGCGCCTGATCATTCGGCGGCCGGTAGCGGCCGATGCCGAGGTGATCTTTCGTGGCTATGGCGGCGATCTGCAGGTCACGCGCTATGTCAGCTGGCCGCGCCATCGGAGCGTGCAGGATAGTCGCGATTTCATCAGGTTCAGCGACGAACACTGGGCGCGCTGGTCGGGCGGCCCATTGCTGATCGAGACGGCAGAGGATGGCCGAGTGGTCGGTGGGACCGGGCTGGCATTCGAGTGCGCCGAGTTCGCGACCACGGGCTATGTACTGTCCAAGAGCGCCTGGGGCTGCGGCTACGCCACCGAAGCGCTCGGCGGCGTGATCCAGATGGCGGGGCAGATTGGTTTGCGATTCCTACGCGCCCGCTGTCATCCATTCCACGTGACCTCGCAACGCGTGCTTGAGAAAAACCACTTTATCCGCGAAGAAGAGCCGCGCCTGGCCAATTTTCCGAACCTACCCGACGGCGAATCGCGCGAAGCCTTGTACTACACGCGCCAACTGGCCTAGGCACAGCGCATCCCGCGCGCCACACGCTCGGCGCCGGTTTCATAAAGGATTTGTTAACCATTCGCTGGCACCCGTGGGCGGCACACGGTTCGGTGTATGGTTCGATACCGAGCGCGTACGATTATGCGCCTGCCCGTTAACCTGAAAGTCTGAGGGATGCCGTATGCAGCTTCGTAAATCCGCCGGCTTATGGGCTGGACTGACTGTCGCCGTACTTACGGGCTGGACCAGCCTGATCCTGGCTGCAACGCTGACCGAGCAGCACGCCATTGTGCAGACCGGCACCGGCGGCCCGGAAGTGCTCAATTACCAGACGGTACCGGTCCTCGCCCCGGGCGAGAATCAGGTGCTGATCCGCACCTACGCTGCCGCGGTGAATCCGGTGGACTGGAAAATGCGTCTCGGTTTCCGTCGGCCGCCGCCCGCTCCCGGCGCCGCTGGTGCGGCTGCTCCAGCGCCCAGTGGCACCCCGGCACAAAGCATTCCGGGTCAGGACGTTGCCGGCGTTGTCGAACAGCTCGGATCCGGCGTGACCCATCTGAGAGTGGGCGACAAGGTATTTGCGATGATCGGTCACGGTCCCGTGAACGGCTTGAATGGCGCCTACTCGCAGTTCGTCATCGTGCCGGCCGCGAACGTGTTGGCCAAACCAGCCGGTTTCACGTTTGAACAGGCCGCAGGGATCGGCACCGTGGGCCTGACCGCGGAGCGCACCATTTTGCAGAGCAAGCTCAGCAAGGGAAAGCGTGTGCTAATTACTGGCGTCGCAGGCGGCGTTGGCAGCGCGACGGCCCAGATTGCCCTGGCCCTGGGTGCCCAGGTGGTGGGAACCGCCTCGGCGCGGCACGCGTCGTTTCTGAAGAGCATCGGCGTGCGCGAGGTGATCGACTACACCGACGGCAAATGGGAGGACAAGATTAAGGACGTCGATGTTGTCATCGACACTGTGGGTGGGGATACGCCGGATCGGGCACTAGCTACGCTGAAGAAAGGCGGTACGCTCGCCAGCGTGGCTGGCGGGGCCTCTGCGGACAAGTGCGCAGCTCTCAGCGTGACCTGCCTTGGTGGCGGGCCGCTCGGGCCTGGTGGGCCGAGCGAGGGCGAGATGCTGGCTGCCGTCGCCAAGTTGGCCGCTGAAGGCAAGTTTAAGATCCACGTGGATCTGACCTATCCGCTCGAACAGGCAGCCGAGGCCCAGGAGTACAACCGTGCGGGCCATTCTGAAGGCAAGGTCATCCTGATCGTGGATGCCGCCAAGGCCAATACCAAGTAATCCGCGACGCGGCCCACTCAGGGACATCGGATGGCCTGCGCTGCACGTACGTGACTGGCCGATCGCTTCGGAGCGTGGGCTATAGTTTCGCCGCACAACTAAGCTGGCGGCAGCTGGCACACTGCGGCAGGGGAGCTGATGAGCAGTAGCGAATCCACGATGAGCGCCGCCTCGACCGCGCGGCTGACGGTGTTTCTGTGTTTTCTGGCGTCGTTCTGTGAAGGTATCGATCTGCAGGCGGCGGGGCTCGCTGCCGCCGGTATTCGAGCGCAGTACCACCCAGACCCGCAGCTGCTTTCCTACTTCTTCAGCGCCAGCAACGTTGGGCTGTTCTTCGGGGCGCTCATCGGCGGCCGCCTCGGTGACTGGCTCGGTCGCAAGCACGTGCTCGTGGCGGCGGTGGCGGTCTTTGGAGTGTGCTCGCTGCTGACTACGCTAGCGGGCAGCATCGATATGCTGACGCTGGCGCGATTGCTGACCGGGCTGGGCCTAGGGGGCGCGTTACCCAACGTGCTCTCAATCGGCTCGGAGAATGCCCCGGCCAATCGCCGCAGCGCCAATGTGACGGTGATTTACGCCGGCATGCCGCTGGGTGGCGCTTTTGCCAGTGTGATCAGCCTGCTGATCAGTGCTGCGCAGTGGCGACTGTTTTTTATTGCGGGTGGAGTCGTACCGCTGCTGGTGGCACCTGCGATCATGTTCTGGCTTCCCGAGTCGCTCGCTTTCAGCCGGCTCAAATCCCTGGTCTCGCAGAGCCACAGCCCGCGCGGCAGCCTGTTCGCTTTTATCGAAGAAGGGCGACTCGCACGCACACTGCTGCTGTGGGTCAGCTTCCTGCTGGCGCTGCTGACCCTTTACCTGTTGCTGAACTGGTTGCCGACCCTGCTTGCCGGGAACGGCCTGGCCAAGTCCGAGGTTGCAATCGGCATGATTAGCTTCAATGTGGGCGGAGGTCTTGCGGCACTCTATATCGGCACACACCTTGAGACGCAGCTGCGCCATTGGGGTGTGCTGAGCGTTTTTGTGTGCCTGCCGCTGTTATTGTTATGGCTCGCCTCAGGACCGCAGGGCGTGACACTCGTGCTCGGCGTAGTATTCGGGTTGGGCGTCGCCGTAGTAGGGGCGCAGGCCATCCTGTACGCCTTTGCACCGCTTTGCTATCCGACCCGCACGCGCGGCACCGGCGTCGGATTTGCGGTTGCCATGGGCCGCATCGGCTCCATTATCGGCCCGTTGATCGGCGGCATTCTTGTGGGCTCGGGTCGCTCCAGCTCGCAGGTGCTCTCCGGAATACTGCCGATCGTGGTTATCGGGAGCCTGTGCGCGATACTGCTCGCGTGGCGAAGTCCACCACAGCAATCGGACTGAGTGCTGCGGCGTACTTAGCCGTCCCGCACCCCGCGGGTGCTGCAAGCGAGGGGCTAAGCTATTCAGGCTGCCGGGTGTAACGCGGGATCCACCGGTTCGGGGCGATGCACGGAGCCGATCCAGATGTAGTAGGCCGGCACGACGAACAGTGTGAACAGTGTCCCGATCGAGAGCCCAGTGAAAATTACCAGACCCATTGCATGGCGGCCGGCGGCGCCGGCACCCTGTGCGATGACCAGCGGCAGTACGCCGAGGGCCATGGCCGCCGTAGTCATCAGAATCGGGCGCAGGCGCGTTGCGGCGGCCTCTTCAATGGCCGTGCGCTTATCGCTCCCGGCACGTTGCATCTCATTGGCGAACTGCACCATCAGGATGCCGTGCTTGCTGATCAGGCCCATCAGCGTCACCAGCCCCACCTCGGTATAAATGTTCAGCGTGCCCAGGCCCAGATTGATGAAGATCAGGGCGCCAAACAGCGCCATCGGCACCGAGACCAGAATCACGATCGAATCGCGGAAGCTCTCGTACTGGGCGGCGAGCGCCAGGAACACGATCAGCATCGCAAACAGCAAGGTTGCCGTGACGCCGCTCGATTCATTCTGGAACTGGCGGGACTGGCCGGCGTAGTCGATGCCAAAGCCGCTCGGGGCGGCCTGCAGCGTGGTGCTACGCAGGAACTCCAGTGCCTGCGAGAGAGTGACCGAGGGCGCAATGACGCCCTCGATGGTAACCGCATTGAGCTGCTGGAATCGGTTGATGGATTCGGGCACGACGCGCTGCTCGATATGAGCGAAGGTGCTGGCAGGCACCAGGGTGCCGCTGGCCGTGCGCACGTAGTAGTTCAGTACGTCGCTGGGATTGAGCCGATCGACTTGCAGGACCTGCGGGATCACCTTGTATGATCGTCCTGAGAGCGAGAAATAGTTGACGAATCCGCCGCCGAGCGCGCTGCCGAGTGCGCTGCCTACATCGCCCTCGGTCAATCCCAAGGTCGCGAGCTTGTCCCGATCAACGACCAGCGCAGCCTGGAGCTTGTCGATCTTCAGATCCGAATTCACGTAGAAGAACATGCCACTGGTCTTGGCCTTTGCGATCACCGCGTTGGCCACCGTCTGCAGGTTCTCGAAGGAACCGGTGGTATTGATGACAAACTCCACTGGCAGGCCGCCTGCTCCAGGAAGCGCCGGGAACTGGAAAGCCGCAACCTGCACGCCGCCCACCGAAGCCAGGCGACCCGTGAAGTCCTGCATCACCGCGGACGCGCCCCGCGAACGCTGATCCCACGGTTTGAGCATCATGAAGCCAAAGGCCGAATTAGCACCGCCAAAGCCAGTGAGCTGGAACTCCTGTGTGACTTCCGGCAGCGGCAGGCCCAACTCCAGGATCTGGCGACTGTAGGCGAGCATCTGTTCGGAGGTGGTATTGGGCCCGCCCTGCGCCTGCATCGCGATGTAGCCTTGATCCTCCTCGGGTGCCAGCTCCGAGCTGCTGGTCATAAACAGGTAGACCACGCCGCCCAGCAGCAGCACTCCGAGCACGACCGGCACCTGCCACGTGGCAAGCACGCTGTGCAACAGTCGCGCGTAACGCGTGCGCAGCGAGGCCGTAAGGCGGTTGACGATGAGCGTGAAGCGCGATTCGCGCTGGTTCTCCGGAATCAGCCTGGCACACATCATGGGCGAGAGCGTGAGCGCCACGACGCCGCTGATGGCCACGGCACCGGCGACTGTGAAGGCGAATTCCGAGAATAAGGCGCCGGTGAGACCGCCCTGGAAGCCGATCGGCACGTAGACCGCCACCAGCACGATGACCATCGCGATGATCGGGTTGGCCAGCTCGCGGGCCGCCCGCAACGCCGCCTGGAGCGGTGTCAGTCCTTCTTCATGAATATGCCGATCCACATTCTCGACCACGATGATCGCATCGTCGACGACCAGGCCGATTGCCAGTACCAGGGCCAGGAGGGTGAGCAGATTAATCGAGTAGCCCAGCGCCAACATGATGCCAAAGGCGCCAACCAGCGACAGCGGGATGGCGACGACCGGGATCAGAATGGCGCGCGGATTGCCCAGGAACAGGAAGATGACCAGCGTGACAATCAGCAGCGCCTCGATCAGCGTCTTGATCACTTCGCGGATCGAGGTCCTCACAAAGCTGGTCGCATCGAACTCGATAACGCCAGAGATTCCGGCCGGCAGCTGGGCCTGAATTGCCGGAAACGCGGTCTTGACCCGTGCAGCCACATCGAGCACGTTCGCATCGGGAGCGGCGCTGACTGTGACGAATACCCATTTGGCCGTGCTCTTGGCGATCATCACGCTTTGATCGTAGTCCTCTGATCCGAGCGTTACAGTCGCCACATCCTTGAGGCGTACCAGGGTGTTGCCGCTCTGGCGCACGATCAGATCGCGGAACTCATCGACCGTATGCAGGCTCGTGTCCGCGGTCAGATCAACCGTGATGGCCTGTCCCTTGCTGCTGCCAATGGCGGTCAGGTAGTTGTTGGCGGTGAGCGCGGCCGACACATCGGCGGCCGTGACGCCAAAACCGGCCATGCGCTTGGCATCGAGCCACGCGCGCATCGCGAACACGCGGCCGCCGAAAGCGTCCACTTTCTGCACACCCTGGATCGCATTGAGCTTGGGAATTACGATGCGCAGGACGTAATCCGTTACCGCATTTGAAGGCACCTCGCTGCTGTAGAAGCCGAGGTACATCAGGTTCGAGGAATCATCACGTCCGACGGACACCACCGGCTGCTGCGACTGCGGTGGCAGCTGGTTCTTGACCGAATTGACCAGCGTATTGATCTCGCCCAAGGCGCGGTTCGAATCGTAGTTGAGCCGCAATTTGGCGCTGATCGTGGAGCTGCCGGCGGCGCTGGAGGAGGAGAGATACTCGATGCCCTGGGCCTGCGCGACCGCCGCCTCCAGTGGCTGGGTGATAAACCCGGCCACGGTCTGTGCATCCGCGCCATAGTAGGCGGTATTGACCGTCACAATGCCGTTCTCACTCCTCGGATACTGGTTGACCGGCAGGTTGACGAGCGAGCGCAGCCCCAGCACCAGGATCAGCAGGCTGACCACTGTCGCCAGTACCGGCCGGCGGATGAACAGGTCCGTGAATTTCATTTCGGCCCGGCTCTACTGTTCCTGAGGCGTCGGGTTCGGATCGTTCTTCGGCGGCACCGTGTTATCGACTTTAAGCGGAGCACCGTTGCTGAGCTTCAGCTGCCCGCTGGTGACCACCAGCTCACCCTCCTTGATACCGCTGATCACCGCCACCTGATCACCGCGCGTTGCCCCAGTTGTAACGAACACCTGTCGGGCCTCAAGCCCGGTATTCTTGTCAGTCTTGGCCACGCTCGTCGCCAGGAACACCGTGGCTCCATAGGGGTTGAAGGTGATGGCCGCCTGCGGCAGTGTCACGTAGGACTGTTTGGCGCCCATGTTGACTGCAATATTGCCAAACATGCCGGGCAGCAACCGCCCGGAACTGTTGTCGATCACGGCCTCGATCTGCAGGTTGCGGGTCGTGGCATCGATCTTCGAATTGATCGCGTGCACAGTGCCGCTGAAGGTCTGGCCCGGGTAGGCGTCGGTAGTCAGGGTCACGGTCTGGCCGACGCTCAGGTTGGCCAGCTCCTGCTGCGGCACGTTGAAGTCAGCGTAGAGGGGGTTAAGCGCTTGCAGTGTAACGAGCGCATCCCCTGCCTTGATGTATTGGCCAGGCACCACAGTATTGATACCGAGGCGGCCACTGAACGGGGCGTGAATGGCCTTCTTGGTGACCAGCGCCTGCTGCTGGGCCACGAGTGCCTGCTTCGACTCCAGATCTGCGGCATCCGTATCGAGTTGCGTGTGGCTAATGGCCTCGACGGCAAATTGCGCTTTGGAGCGCTCCAGCACCTTGGCCGCCAGGTCGGCGGATGCCTGCAGGGCATGAAGCTGGGCGACGTCGGCATCGGTATTGAGTTCGAGCAGCAGATCGCCTGCTTTGACATTGGCGCCTGAGTTGAAATGCACGGCACTGACCATGCCCTCCAGTTCCGTGGTCACATCCACACCGCGCGAGGCGCGCAGGCTTGCCACTGCGCTCAGCCGCGGCTGCCAGGACTGCATCTCCGCCTTCAGCGTTGTGACCGTCACAGTCGGGAGCGTACCGCTGCTGGCGTACCTGGCAATCATGATGTTCTTGAAGATGTTGAAGCCGACGACCAGCGCAAGCAGCACGATCGCGATCGTGACGGTAATGATCATGCGCCGCCGGGGATGGATAGCTGTCTCATTCATCAGGGGTAGGTCTCCGATTTTCGGTTCCACCAGCCACCGCCCATGGCCTGCAGGAGCGCCGCGGTGTCGGCAAAGCGCGCCGCCTGCGCGCTGATCAGGGCCAGGTGTGCCTGGTTGTACTGGCGCTGCGCATCGAGCAGCTCCAGATGACTGGCGGCGCCAATCCGGTATTGCTCGCTCGTCAGGTTCAGGGTGGCCAGCGCTGCCGCATCCGCCTGGGCCTGGCTCTCGAGCGCACCCGCATCGATTTGCAGCGCCTGGAGCGCATCGGCCACGCTCTGAAACGCGACCAGCACCGTCTGGCGGTATTGAGCTGCCGCCTGGTCGTAGGCATCGGCTGCAGCGTGGCGGCGCGCGGACAATTCGCCACCCTTGAACAGCGGCTGGATCAGGGATGCGCCGACACTCCAGACGAGACTGGAGGAATCGAACAATTGACCGAGGCTCAGGGGTTCTGATCCGATGCTCGCGGTCAGCGGTACCTGCGGGTACATGTTCGCAGTGGCCACGCCCAGGGCCGCGCAGGCCGCATGCAGCTGCGCCTCGGCTGCCAGGATATCCGGGCGCTGGTGGACCAGCGCCGAGGGCAAACTCACTGGCAGATCATCCGGCAACGTAAAGGAATCGAGCGTGAACTGCGGCAGGTCAGTTGCGTCAGGAAGCCGCCCGCTCAGGATCGCCAGCTGGTGACGCGTCTGGGCCAGCGCCTTTTCGAGCGGAGCTAGCCCGGTGCGGGTCTGGGCCAGTTGGGTCTGCGAAGAAAGCACGGCATTGCGCGAAATCGCACCCGCCTGGAACTGCGCCTTTGTAATGCGCAACTCCTCTTCCTCCGCAGCCAAGATCTCGCGCGTGGATTTGAGCTGCCCGCGCAGCGACGCTTCCATCACGGCTGTGGTCACCAAGCTGCTGGTTAGCGACAGATAGGTCGATTCCAGCTCCTGGCGCTGATAGTCGGCCTGGGCACGAGCGCCCTCGATCTGGCGGCGTGCGCCACCGAAGAAGTCGGGGGTGTAGGCGGCATTAATGGCGGCATCGTACAGGGTCAGGGTCGTGGCGCCGCCGGCCACGGAAGCGGGAATGCCCAGGGCCGCCGACGAGAGGCGCTCGCGCGTGACCCCCAACTCCAGTTGCGCACTCGGTATGAGCAGAGAATCTCGTGTCGCGGTGGCGGTTTCGCGCGCCTGGCGCAAGGCGGCCTGCGCCGCAGCCACCGAAGGGCTGTTCTTAAGAGCGTCGCGGATCAGGCCATCGAGCGGTTCGGAGCGAAATGCAACCCACCATTCAGCCGGCAGGTCCTCGCCGGGCCGGAAGTGCTGTACCGCACCAGCTAGGCCGTTGCTGCCAGCGGTCTGATCGGGCAAGGGCTCTGCTAGGTAGCTCTCGGTTTGGGGTGCGGCGGGGCGCACGAAATCCGGCCCGACCGCGCAACCGGCGAGGGCTGCCACGAGGAGCATAGCGAGGGTAAATGCGGAGTGTCTGGTGACCACTTCGGCGCTCTGGCCAACCTGATTCGGACCTTGGATCAACCATGATAGCTGATCAGCCGCGCGCGCCCCACCCTGATCTACGGATACCTGCAATCGCGGGGACCCGCGTTGGCGTTGTGAATAGTTGAGGATACTTGATCTCTCCCGCAAGTTACCGGCACTTGGCCTTCGGCCGGTCTGGCCTGAGCTTACCCAGACGGATCAGGTGGCCAATAATTGGGTGGATCGGATGCGGAAGTTGGGGCAGTTGCCAGTGTCTCCGCGGTCCTCGCGGCCACCACTGCGTCTGGATGGGCTTGGTCGCGGAGCTCGTAGTAATGGTGGGCTTAGGGTGAGGTCAGCAGCAGTGAATTACGAGGCTGCTGCCTAGCGAACCGAGTGAGGTCGGGGCGCGGCCCTCCTGTGGTCAGCGAGGCGCTGAGCGTCGCCCGGCCGCAGTATCAAAGACATTGAATCCGTTGTCAGGTATCTAAAAATCGTTCAGGTGGTAGCGCCGGGAGCGGCGTCCGCGGACTTATCAAAAGACCTTGCCGACGCTCAGGCGCGCCGAGATGGGCTCCAGGGGATGAAAGTGGATATCAGCCACGCCACTGGCCGCCTCTCCGGGCAGCCGGTCCACGTACCAGTACTCCATCGCATTCGAATGATTGTTCAGCACGTTATAGACGCCGAGTCCGGCCTTCCAGCCGTTAGCGAACGCGTAGTGCAGGTCGGCATTCCACTCGCCGTATCCGGAGCCGAATACCTGACCGGCCGCCGTCGGCGCTCCTGCGCAGGAGTTCAGACCCGGAAAGTCCGTTGCTACTGCGGCCGCATTGCAGGGCCCGGAAGACAGCGGATAAGCGCCCAGATACCGGTAGGCGACACCACCGCTCCATGGGCCCAGATTCTTGATGTAGACATTGAAGGCACCGGTGGCAAAGGGGGCATTAGGCAGGTACTCACCTAAGTGTCCGGTGCCATCATCGAGTGGCGATGTGAATCGCGAGCGATCCCCTGAATAGCTGCCATAGAACTCCAGCCAGTGCAGCGCTTGGTAGGTGACATTAAGCTCAAATCCGCGCCTCGTGCTGCCCGGGCCAGCGGTGTCCTGACCGATATCAGGGTTGTAGGTGGTTTCAGATTGCGCAGTGAGGTTGTAGAGCGCGAGCGTGGCCGCAATCTTGCCCTTCAGTAGCTCCTGGCGCATACCGATCTCCTCGCCGGTCTGGCTCGCGATCAGCGGCGCACCTGGCACCCCGGCGATCCTCGCCTGATTCACCCCCCGCAGGTCATCGCTGTGAAATCCTTTGCCATAGCTCAAGTAAAACTCGGTCGTATCATGCGGCGTGAAGATCAGACTGGCCTTGGGTTCGGGCAGCCAGCTGCCGGCTGCGCCGTAGTACGTGCCGGTGTCGCTCCCATGCATATAGTCCTCGCGAAAACCAATCACCGAGCGGAGCCATGCGGTCCAGTGCGAGGTGGCTTGCACGTAGCCTGCAAGGCTCTGGAGCCGCACATGATCGTTCTCGGTGAAATTCGATGGATAGTCGACAGCGGCCAGCTGTTCCGGCGTGAGCGGCACACGATCCTGCGTGGGCACGCGTGAGACATCGTTGAAATCGTAGCGGGCGCGGAAGCCTTCCAGCATGTCCGTGTTGATGCCGAACCACCGATAGTTGTGCGCGTAGCTTAAATCCGCCCCGAGGGTAGTGCGGTCCTCGCGTTGCTGTTCCTGATCGGCGTTGATCGGGTCGATAAGAAAATGGGTGAAGTCGTTCCAAAGGATCAGGTGATTGCCAATGACGTAGGCGCTTGCAAGGAACTTTCCATCCCCCAGCGCGTCGTGAAAATTCATCGACAGACTGGCACGCTGTGCCTGTCCGCCGTCGGAGGGATCGAGTTCGCCAAAGCGCGTGGTCAGACCCTCCTCCAGTGCCCGCTCGGGCTGGTCGGTCTGCGCATTCCACAGGTCGTGGTAGAACATTGCGGTCAGTGAATAGCCTTGTTGTTCGTCCCCGGCGCTGAAACGCAGCACCGTGTTGACCTTGCGCTGATCGCCGGGCGTGTCCCAGGGCCCATCATAATGCTGCACTTCCGCGGCGCCGAGCAGGGTCCCATCGCCCAGCCGGGTGGAGTCGGCAGTAAAGGCGCGCTGAAAATCCATCGTGCCGATGCCGAGCGAGACCTGATCGGGAATCTTATTGAGGTAGTTGACGTGTACCGCGCCGACTGAGGCGAAATTTCCTTCGAAGGCATAGTAAGTGCCCTTCGTATAGCTCACGTCAGTCGCCAGTTCCGGGATCATGAAATTGACGTCCGCGTAACCGTCGCCGTGCGCGTGAGTGGGTTCGTTGACGGGCATTCCATCAATAAATATGGCCAGATCGGTACCGTGATCCATATTGTAGCCGCGCATCAGATACTGGTTCGCCTTGCCCTCGCCGCTGTGCACGGTGACATCCAGCCCCGGAACAGTCTCCAGCACTTGGCCGGGTCGGTAGGCGGGCGTCAGCGTCAGCTCATCATCGACCACGATGCCCTGACTCGCGGTAGTGGCCGTTCCGATCAGGTTCAGACGCGCGGCGGTGACGACGATTTCCTCCAGCGCAGCGGAGGCAGCCTCGGGAGTTGCTTCTGAGTTTGCCGTGCCCGGATCTTGCGCGACGCCGGGGCCTGGTGCAGGGGTATCCTGCGCGAGTGCCGGTGCCGCGCCGAGCAGGCTGAGGAAAACCAGCAGGCAGAGTCTGCCTGCTGGCGCCTTAATCAGCGAGGAGGCATTATCCGGGATCACAGTCACGATCTGGAATTACCGTTGATGGGTGAGGCCGATGCGGAGCAGGGCGCGCCTTGCGGGGGCGCGACTGTCTGAGCACAGTGCTGTCCGAGTTCCGAACTGACCGCTTGCAAGATCAATTTAGGGCGTACGCGCAGATTGCCACCGGAGCACGCTGCCGTCGGCCCGGGTTGCGGAGAGCATTTGCCCGCCTGACTTGAGATCGCGGCGCGGGTGGTAGCGCAGGGTGAGCTTGTCGCCTACGCTTAGCGTCTCGCGCGTCCATCCGGCGCGCAGCATGGCATTTGCCGGGCCGCATTCAAATACCGCGATACCGCTTTGGCCGCTTGCATCGGTGATCTCGAGAAAGATATTCGTGTGCGGGTTTGCCCACAGATACTCCTTCACGGTGCCAGTCACTGTCAGAGTCTTTGAGCGATCAAAAAGAGCCTCGCCATGGTGAGCCATCAGGGGTGCGCTAAATAACGCCACGAGCATCAGTTTAGTCGACGTGTTCATGAGCCCCCAATCAGCATTAGCCCCGATTGCCCCTACGCATCGCGCGCCTGTCAGTCGGCACACGCTCATTATCGCAGTGTGCGTGCGATACCCGAATCAGCATTAGTCCGGATTGCCGCTACGAGTGCCTGTCAGTCGGCGGAGCCCGATTGTCGCAGTTTAGGATCGAGCCCGGCCGCTGGCCTCCTATAAGAATTGACAACACCAGATTGACCGCAGCGCATTGTCAGGTCACAGAGCCTATCTACGAGGCAGCAGCCGTTTCAGATGCGCCGCCGCGATCGAGCCATCCCAGGTTCGTGCACGCAAATCGTGCGCTTCGGCGATGCGGCACACGCAGGGAGCACCAATTTGCGCCAGCTGCGGATTCGACAAATGGCAGCTAACTTCTTGTTATTTGTGGAAACTCGCGGAATTCGCGAGTTTTGAAGGCGCTGGCACGAACGTTGCTTTATCCAGATCAGCGGACCAAAACTTTAGTCCGCAACTGCGGCCCCATAGATTGGGACCGACAGCAACGCTGCCTGCAATAGTGCCCGTCCACCCCCCCGCGACTGGCACCGAATGTAGGCAGCGTTTTTTTTTGCCTGTGGCCGTCGACGGGGAGTAACGGTCAAGTCTGTTATCGTTCGCGCCCTGATTTGACAGCAAACCTTCTTCCGGCATGAGCGCCCGCCCGAAACCTGCCCCAGGTTCCCTGACCGTCATGCTGCGCCATCTTGGCTTACGGCTCGGCGGCCGAGACGTCCTCAAGGATCTTTCTTGGCAGGTTCGCCCTGGTGAACGCTGGGTGCTGCTGGGGGCCAACGGCGCAGGCAAGACGCAGCTGCTCAAACTGCTCGCCGGGGACGTCTGGCCGACACCCGGACCCAAGAGCCAGCGTCAGTATCTTTGGCGCGGCGAGAAGCTGTGTGAGCCCTACGGGGTCAAGGAAGAAATTGCCTATATTGGCGCCGAACGCCAGGATCGCTACGAGCACTATGAATGGAATCATCGGGTGCTTGCCATCGTGGGCACAGGCCTGAATCGTACCGATATACCGCTGCACCCGCTCAGCCCCGTGGCACGACAGTTGATACTGCGGTTGCTCGGCCGCCTGCGGATCGATGATCTCGCCAGCCGTCGCTTTCTAACCCTCTCATACGGGCAGCGACGCCTGGTGCTGCTCGCGCGTGCGTTGGCGTGGCGGCCGGCGCTGCTACTGCTCGATGAGCCCTTCAACGGGCTGGATGAGGAAAATCGCACTCGGGCGCTGGCGATCCTGCACGGGCTTCGGACCCGGAAGTTGCCGTGGGTGCTCTCCACGCACCGTGCCGAAGACATCCCGGCCAGCGCGACGCACGTGGCGCACCTGGAGGGCGGCCAGCTCATCGCCTGCGGCCGGATCCGCGCGCACGACCGGCGGCCCTCGCGGGGCCGGCCGCCCGCTATCGCAGCTCCTGCGGCGCGCGCTAGGCGCGGTGGAGCGCTGCTATTGCTTCGCAACGCCTGGGTCTGGCTCAATCAGCGGCCAGTCTTGCGCCGGCTGAATGTTCAGGTGGCGGCGGGTGAGTGTTGGGTCGTGCATGGCGCTAACGGGAGCGGCAAGACGACGCTGCTGCGGGCACTGTACGGCGATCTGGGCGTGGCCAGCCAGGGGGAACTGCGTCGGCGCGGGATCGCACCCGGCGTGCCATTGAGCGAATTCAAACGGCGCGTGGGCTACATTGCCCCTGAGCTACAGAGCCTGCATGCACTCTATCTGCCCGCGGCTGACATTGTGGTCTCGGGACTGCACTCAAGCATCGGTTTGGATCAGCAGCCGAACAAGAACGAACGGCGCCGCGCGCTGCGGGCGCTTGCCATGTGCGGCGCTGCAGGGCTAGGCGACCGCACCGCCCGTGAACTCTCCTATGGGCAGCTGCGCCGCGTGCTGTTTGCGCGCGCGCTCGTGCGTGCGCCTGATATCCTGCTGCTGGATGAGCCCTATGCGGGGCTCGATGTGCCAACGCGAGCGGCATTGCGTGCGCGCGTAGAAGGCGCACATGCTAGAGGGGCTACCATCATTATTATCGCTCACCACCGCAACGAATGGCCGCCACACACGACACACGAACTCGAACTCCAGGCGGGAGTCGCCATTTACTGCGGACCGCTGCGTCGCGAGCGCGGCACAGCACTGGCATGAAGCGCACCGGGCGTGCATGGCTCGCGGCCATAGCACTGCTGGCTGCTTGCCATAGGCCGAGCGCTCCGCAGGTCACAGTTGCCGGTGGCGATGGCAGTGGCCTGCCGCGAGCGAGCCCCGCGGCAGAGCGTTTTGACGAGGCAGAGATTGAGGCGGCACGAAGCTTCGCACGCCGCGTAGGTCTCGGTGCCCTGCTGGTCACGCGCAATAACCACCTGGTGCTCGAATATTACGGTGCCGGCTGGGCGGCAGCGGATGAACCCGATGCCGGCTCGCTCGTTCAGGTGCTGGCGGCAATGGCGGCTGGTATAGCGAACAGCAGAGGATTGATTGGGCCGCCCGATTTGCGACCTTTTGACGCGCGGGCGCTCGCCGGTGCGATCGCCCAGGCGAGCAAACAGCCCTACGAGCAGTACCTTTCGCAGCGGATCTGGCAGCCCTTACGCGCAGCGCCGGCGCATTTCCTGCTGGCTCATGCAGGCGAGGCGCCACAGGCAGACTGTTGTTTTGCCGCGCGGCTGAGCGACTGGATGCGGGTGGGAGGTGCGCTCAATGACGATGGTCGTTACGAGGGTACCCAAGTGCTGCCGACGGGTTGGGTGGCGCGCATGCGCCTGCCGCGCGTTGGTGAACAGGAGCGCGGCTTTGGCGTGCTGCTGGCGAACGCGGCAACCGGCAAGGAACCGCTGGCTGCGCGCGATGCATTTTTCGTGCGCGGAAGAGGCGCCTGGCGGCTCTGGATCGTGCCGTCACTGCAGCTGGTGATTCTCAGCGCTGGTGATGACAAAGCGGCTGCACAGAGCGACGAGACAACACTGCCGAACCAGATCATGCGTGCCATTAGCGGGCCGGGCGCTACCCTGCACGGTCCACCACAGCTAAAAGACCTGGTACCTGGCCACTGAGGGCGCCGCGCCGCGCCGCATCGATGTGGCGCATACTCGCTCCTGTCAGGCAGATACGGGGTGGAGGCTCGGGCATGAACTACTCACTTGGCAATTTGCGGATATCGGCGGTATCCAGCAGCTTCTACATAGCGCCGGGTGCCCAGCTGATTGGCGATGTCCGTCTGGGCGAGCAAAGCAGCGTCTGGTTCAATGCGGTTCTGCGCGCCGATGATGAGCGCATCGTCGTTGGGGATGGCAGCAACATCCAGGATGGAACGGTCATTCACTGCGACCACAATCTTCCCACGCTGATCGGTCGCAACGTGACGGTCGGACATCAGGCGCTGCTACACGGTTGCGAGATTGCCGATGAGTCGCTGATCGGCAACGGCGCGATCGTGCTTGATGGCGCGCGCATCGGCCGGCACTGCGTAATTGGCGCTGCTACGTTGGTTACGCCCGGCAAGATCATTCCGGATGGTTCGGTAGTAATGGGGTCGCCCGGCCGCATCGTGCGCGCAGTAGGCGACCGGGAGCTGCTGATGATTGCCCGCGGCGCCGAGTCCTACCAGAAGCGTGCCGTGCGCTACCGCGCCGAGTTAAGCGAGCAGCTGCTCTAGAGACCCGCAGCGGGCAGCGCCAGGCTTGCCTCAAAGACAATGGCGGCCTGGCCCGCAATAGTCACTGCCGTGGGCGCGTCAGCGCCCACGGCGACATCAATCTGCACGCGGCCGGGCCGTTTGAGATGGTGCCCCTGAGCGCCCGTGAACCTGGCGTGACCTGATTGAGCGCTCAACAAACGCTGCTTGAACAGGTACACGCCCAGCATGCCGTGCGCATTGCCGCTCACCGGATCTTCGCTGATGCCGAGCACTGGGCAGAACATGCGCGCCTCGGTGTCGCACCCCGCAATCTGCGAATGCCGTGTGTAGAGAAAATAACCCGCAGTATCGGCAGGCGCCGAGAGCTCGGAGAGGCGACCCAAATCCGGCTGCACTCGCGCCAACTGTGCGCTCTCACGCACACCCAGAAGCAAGCGGGTGCTGGCCGACCCGGCGATCATCGCGGGGCACTGTGGATCGAGCACATCGGACGACAGGCCCAGCGCCGCCAATATGGCCTGCATAAGCTCAGCCGCCGGCGCGGATCGCAGCGGCGCAGGCGGTTGCGCAATGTGCACAGTCGGCGGGCTGCCTGGCGTGACCTGCACCTGCACGATGCCTGTGTGCTGTTTCTGGCGCGGCGCAGCGGGGCGCCCCAGTGCCGCCAGTACCGTGTGCGCCGCTATGGTGGCGTGGCCGACGAAGCCGCTTTCCTTGCGCGGAGTGAAGAAGCGCATGCGCAGATCGTGATCGGGCGCATCGGGTTGCAGCACAAAAGCAGTGTCAGAAGTGTTCAGTTCCCGGGCGATCGCCTGCATCTGCTCACTTGAGAGCTCATCGGCATCCAGCACCACACCTGCTGGATTCCCGCACAGCGGTTGGGTCGTGAAGGCGTCAACCTGAAAGAGCCTGAGCGTGCGGTTCATCGCATCAGTTTAGCGCGAGACTGCTTGAATTCCGCGGGTGAGTGTTGGATAGTTTGCCTTGCAAGCCTTGGGGTGGCTCTAGTTGATCTGGACGGAGCCTGAGATGCCGGCCGAACCGGCGAACCCGTTGAACCTGATCCGGTTAGTACCGGCGTAGGGAGCAGGTCGATGAATTTCCGTTACCTTTGCTTGGGATCCGCGCTGCTGGGCAGCGCCTTAATTGGCATGGCGGCGGCCGCCGACGCGGACTCACTGGAAGAGATCGTCGTGACCGCGACGCTGCGCGCTGAGCGCGCAGTCGATTTGCCAACCAGCGTGACCGTGCTCGGCCCGGCTGATCTGCATGCCGGTGGCGAGCAGCAACTGGAGGATGTCCTGTCACTGATCCCTGATCTGAACTGGGCGGCGGGCACCGAGCGGCCGCGGTACTTCCAGTTGCGTGGCATTGGCGAAGTCGAGCAGTACCAGGGTGCGCCCAATCCGTCGGTGGGTTTTCTGATTGATGACATCGATTTCTCCGGTGTCGGTGGCGTGGCAACGCTCTTTGACATCGATCAAGTCGAAGTCCTGCGAGGCCCCCAGGGCACGAGCTATGGCGCCAATGCGCTCGCCGGGCTGATCAGCGTGCATAGCCGCGATCCGGGCGATCAGTTCGAGCTGCATGGCGAGGCCGGTGGTGCTACTTACGGCACCGGCAGTGCCGGTCTGGCGGTCGGCGATGGCTCGCAGGCCTTTGGCTGGCGAGTCGCCGCGCAGCAGTACCAGAGCGATGGCTTTCGCGACAATGCCTATCTGCATCAGGATTCGACCAATGGCTATGACGAAGGCACGCTGCGTGGCAAGTTGCGCTGGCAGATCAGCCCTGGACTGCGCGCCGATCTGACGCTGATGTATGTGGACTTGAATGATGGGTACGACGCCTGGTCGGTCGACAACACCTACAACACCTATTCGAATCAGCCGGGCCGAGACGCCCAACGTTCACGGGGATTGGCGCTACGCCTGATCGATGATGCGGTGCCCTTCGGCGAGATCCGTAGCGTCACGAGCGCTGCAGATTCGGCCATCAACTACTCCTATGATGGGGATTGGGGTAACGATGCGTTGTGGGCTCCATACGCTCCAAATGACTTTTTTCAAAGCGATCTGCGCGCGCGCCGCACGCAGGCGGAGGACCTGCGATTTATTGGCGATGAAGCACACGAACTGTTTGGCCGCATGCGCTGGCTAATGGGCGCCTATGTGCTGCACATGAGCGAGTCTGATCTGCTGCATACGACTTATGACTATCTACCCAACCCTTTCGACAACACGCTGGATGTTTCCGGGAGTGATGAACTGCAGAGCGAGTACAGCGCGACCAACCTGGCTCTCTATGGCGCGCTCGATGAGAAGTTTGGCGAGCGCTCGCAGCTGAATATCGGCCTGCGCGTGGAGCAGCGCTCGGCAAATTACCGCGACGATGCCGATGCCCCGTTCCCGCAGGCACTCGATCGGATGATTGGTGGCAACCTCTCCTGGTCGCACTTGATTGGGGATTCCGAGCACTTCTATGCCACGCTGGCGCGCGGTTACAAGGCGGGCGGCTTCAATATCGGCACCAGCATCGCGCCCGATCAGCGCCGCTTCCAACCTGAATACCTGTGGAACCTTGAGACCGGGATCAAGCAGCAGAGCGCGACACGGGCGTTTCAGTGGCAGGCCGACGTGTTTTATATGCGTCGCCAGGATGAACAGGTGTACAGCTCCTACCAGCTCTATTCCTACGATCCGGTGACTTACGTGTTTTTCACGCAAAATGCGGCGCATGGGGAAAACGCCGGCTTCGAGGGCGAGGGGCACTACCAGGCGAGTACTCGGGTGAGGCTCTCCGCAAGCCTCGCGCTGCTGCGCACGCGCTATTTGGGCTATGACTTTGATGGCGTCAATCTCAGCGGTCGTGCGCAGGCCTTTGCGCCGGGTTATCAGGCATCGGTCGCGATCGAATACCGTCTGCCTTCCGGTGCCTCGGCGCGCCTCGATGAGCAGGCGGTCGATCGCTTTTTCTACTACTCCAGCGATAATCAGGTGGCACCGGCCCACACGCTCACCAACCTGCGGCTTGCCTATCCCTACAAGGCATGGACGATTACTTTGTGGGCGCATAATCTACTGGGTGATCACTATGCCCAGAACGGCTTTTATTTCGGACTGGTTCCTCCCTATTTTCCAAACCAGAACTTCTATCAGCTGGCAGACCCGCGGCAGATCGGATTGACTGTGAGCGTTGATCTTGGCCACGAGCACTAACTGGCAGAGCCACCAGGGAAGTAGAAAAAATGGACATTGGCGTTGAATTAAGTCTGTATCCGCTGCGCGAGGCCTACTTGCCCGTGATCGAGCAGTTCATTGCGCGCCTGCACGCGGACGCGCAGCTGCGGGTGGTGACCAATAGCATGAGCACACAGATTTTTGGCTCGTATGAGCGGGTCATGGGCCTACTGGGCGAACAGATGCGGGCCACCTTTGCCGAGCATGGCAAAGCCGTGTTTATAATGAAGGTGCTGGGGCCCCTGGCGACGAGTTCTTGATCAACCAACTGCTGCTATCGCTGCGCCAGACGACGCTGCTGGAGGGACTGGGCGTTGCGCTCGGCTTTGCCTACGTCCTGCTGATTGTCTACCGGCGCCGCTCGGGTTGGGTTGCCGGGGCCGCGAGTTCCTGCCTCTACGTTTATTTGTCGTTGCAGGCGAAGCTGCCGATGCAGGCCCTGCTGCAGGTGTTCTACGTCGTCATGGCGGGATACGGCTGGTGGAGCTGGGGCCGCAACCAGCGCGAAGAGGGCGGCCGTATCAAGCGCTGGCCCTGGTGGGGGCATGTTGCGGGGATGATTGTCGTGATCTCGGTGAGCCTTGCGACCGCGCGCTGGCTTGGGATCAATACCAGCGATGACTGGCCGCTGCTTGATTCGCTGACCACCTGGACCAGCGTGCTGGCCACGTGGCTCGTAGCACGTTCCGTGCTTGAGAATTGGTTTTACTGGATGGCTGGGGATGCCGTTTCGGTGTTCCTGTTCGCATCGCAGGGCCTTGTAACAACGTCCATCCTGTTTCTCAGTTACCTCGTGATGGCCGTTTTGGGATACCGCTCGTGGCTCAAGTTACAGCGCGCGCAGCGCCAGATCGGCGTTTAGCGCACCCGACTGCGCAGGGGCTGGCTGCGGTGCCTGGACTCGAAGCGGGCCAGCCCCCGGTCCTTGTCGTGCCGCTCGAAGGCGGGACGATCAACCAGCTGTGGCGGGTCGACTCGCGCGTCGGGCGCTTTGTACTGCGAATCGATGGGCCCCAGGCCCGTCGCCCCGGCGTAGACCGCAATCGCGAATTTGTGCTGCACGAGAGGGCGGCCGGTGCCGGCCTGGCACCGCGGATCATCGCCGGCGATGCCAGCAGCGGCATCATGGTCAGCGAGTTTATTGCAGGCCGACGCTGGCTGGAGGCCGATTGCCTGGATCGCACTGCGCTGCGGCGGCTGGGGGAGCGGCTGGCGCGGCTGCACCAGCTGTCAGCGCAGGCTGGCCTATTTGAGCCGCGCCGGATTGCTGAGGCCTACGCAGCAGCAGCCCCCCCGTTGCAGGAGCCGCTTGCTGGGGCGGTTGTCGGGCTGTTGAGCGCGGTGGCCGTCGCTCAGGCACGCTTTGCCGAGGACCATGACAGCCGGGCCATCATTCACGGGGATCTCAATCACCTGAACCTGATTGAGGCCGGGCAGCTGTGGCTGATCGACTGGGAATATGCTCAGGTGGCCGATCCGCTGCTGGATCTGGGGTGCCTGCTGGCCTATTACCCCGCGGCGGCAGTGTGGTCGGCGGATCTGTTAGCGGCTGCTGGCTTGGGTGGCAGTGAGCAGCGCGGGCGCCTGGCAACCGCAACTTTCCTTTATCGGGCCATGAGCTGGCTCTGGCACATTGCACGCGGGGAGCTACCCCCGGGTGAAATGCCGCGCCTGGATTGAGCCTGACCACTGGTGTCTCGGGCGCGGGGTCGGCAAACTAGCACGCTTTTCCTCGTAGCCCCCCTTAGGAGTCTTGCTGATGCCGGTGATAAAGGTTGTTGATCTGAATGGATCTGAGCAGGAGGTTAACGTACCTGTGGGCGGCGTGTTGATGGAGCCGCTGCGCGATCTGGATGCCGGAATCTCTGCGATCTGTGGGGGGATGTGCTCGTGCGCGACCTGTCACGTGTATGTGGATCCGGAGTGGGTCGGCAAGTTGCCGGCACCGATGTCGGATGAAACCGACATGCTGCGCGATCTGTCGACGCGCCGTGATAACTCGCGTCTCTCGTGCCAGATCCAGCTCACGGCCGCGATCGACGGATTACGCGTAACGATCGCACCGGAAGAGTAGGCCGACCAGCTCGCTATGAATTGGACCTACATTATTCTCGGACTGGCCGCGGCGGTGGCTTGCTGGCGCGTGCTGGCGCGAGTGCGTGCGCTGCGCGCGCAGCAGCGTGAGGATTGGGATGAGCGGCTGGTCAAGCATCTGCGATCGCAGGGCGGAGATCCCTTCAGCCCGCACGAAATCGATTTCTTTTTCGAGCTTCCCGATGAGGCCGCGTGTCAGCGCCTGCTGGCGGTACTTGAAACCGAAGGCTTTACGACCGATTTCCGGCCCATGAGCCCAGATATCGGCAAGGCCTTTACGCTGCATGCGCGTAAGGCGCTGCGGATCTCGGTGCCGGACATGCAGGCCTTCTCCAAGCGTTTCAAAGCGCTGGCGCTGGAAATGGGCGGCCATTACGATGGCTGGGCGGCCCCGGGGATTACCCGTCCTCCGCGCTGAGCACGGTTCTAATGCTGCAGTCGCGGTGGCGTGATTTGGAACGCCGCACCTCTAATGCTCACCTGAGCAAAGATCACACAGGGTTGGCATGCACTTTCTGCAATTGACTGGCTGTTGCCTGGGCTTGCTGGCCGCCTCGCTGGCGTACTCGGGGACCAGCGATGCGCCATTGGCACGCGGGTCGTCAGCTCTCGAGGCGCGTTTTGAGGCCCAAGTCCAACCCTCGCAGCTGCTGGTGTACGCACCGCGGCGCATGACCGGCTATGGGGCCAAGACGCTTCCGGGCGTTCGTGAAGCCACCGAAGATGAACATTCGTCAGCTGTCGAGCGCTACGCCCAATTCACCGGCGCGGCGCTTGATCAATACGCCCTCCGGCTCGAAGAGTGCACGCAGACCATTCCCGCCGGCGTGGAAGTGCACTGAAGGGTGCTGTGCCGCTGGCAGCATGATAGTGGCTTGGAGGCGCGCGCCATTCGCAGGTCATGAGTATTCTGATTACCCGCGCCAGTTCGCGGGCACACCTTGAAGGCATCATGGCACTGCACACCGCTAACCTGCGGTGCAATCTGAGTGCCGAAGAAATCCGCACGCAGGGGTTCGTTTCCGCCGAGTACACGCTTGAGTTTCTTGAGCACATGCACGCGGTGGGCCCCTCAATCATCGCCGTCGATGGCAATGAAGTAGTGGGTTACGCCCTGGTCGCAGATGTCAGTGTTTGCGCCGAGCATGAGCTGCTGTGGGATATGGTCAATGTGATCGACCGCACCAGCTACAACGGTGTGTTGCTCAAGGGAACTCGTTACGTGGTGATGGGCCAGCTGTGTGTCGCACGCAGCCACCGCCGCGCTGGGCTGGTTAATCGAATGTACCAGCACTATCGTCAGACACTGGCCGCCCAGTTTGATTATCTGATCACGGACACCGCGCGCGATAATCCGGGCTCACTTAGAGCGCACATCAAGTCCGGCTTTCAGGTGATCAGCACGCTGCAGTACGACGGCATCGAATGGGATCTGGTGCTCTGGGACTGGACGGGCAGCTAAGGGCCGCTGGCGCGCATGGACCAGATCGATCGCGGGCCACGGATTGCTTCTGAGCTTTGCCGGCGGCATCCTCCTCAGGGACGACGCTCGCCCTGGCGAGCCACGGCTTCGGCAGCGGCCCGCACGGCTTCGGCGTCTCCAAGGTAATTGCTGCTGATTGGCTTGAGCTGCGCGTCAAGCTCATAGACGAGCGGCACACCGGTGGGAATATTCAGTTCGACAATTTCGGACTCCGTCAGTCCATCGAGCATCTTGATCAGCGCCCGCAGGCTGTTGCCGTGAGCAACGATCATCAATTGCCGTCCGGCTCGGAGTTCCGGCGCCAATCGTTGCTCCCAGTAGGGCAGCACTCGGGCCAGCGTATCTTTCAGGGATTCTGTGGCCGGCAGGTCCTGCGCCGCAACGCCGGCATAACGTGGGTCAAAGCGCGGGTGACGTCGATCATCGAGCGCCAGGGGCGGCGGTGGTATGTCGTAGCTGCGTCGCCAGATTTTGACCTGCGCTTCCCCATGCAGGGCAGCTGTTTGAGCCTTGTTCAGACCCTGCAGCGCTCCATAGTGGCGTTCATTAAGACGCCAGTGGCGTTCCACCGGCAGCCACAGCAAGTCCATCTGATCGAGAATCAGCCATTGGGTTCGGATGGCGCGCTTGAGCACCGATGTAAACACGAGATCAGGTGATAGGCCTGCGCGCGCCAGCTCACGTCCGGCTTGCGAAGCTTCCTCACGACCCTGTTCCGACAGATCCACATCGGTCCATCCCGTAAACAGGTTCTCCACGTTCCAGGTGCTCTGGCCATGACGGACCAGAATTAGATTTCCAGACACAACGGCTCCTTGCACGGTCCGGCGCCAGCATCGGCGCCAAAGTATTCAACAGAGTTTATATCATCGCCAGCGCGATGCCCGGCCGGGTGCGTGCACGGGCTTTCAGACCAGCAGCTTGAGCGCCTCGACGCCGGCCATTAACGCGGCCAAATCAGCGGTTGGAAGCGCGCGCAGTTCACGCAGCGTCTGCTGCCACTGCGCACCGGCAATGCCGCGCCGGCGAATCCAGTCCGGCAGGTTGCCCGTGCGTACCGCGCGTTGTTCAAGCAGTTTGGCGCACAGGCGCTGGTGCGTCGCCCGGCTGGCCGCGAACAGCCGCTCACGCGCGACCACCTGCCATGGGCCGCTGGTGCGCAGTTGCTCGATCGCCTGGTGCAGCCAATCCGCGCCGAGCGCCGTACCAAGCTCGAAGTAGTTGCGAGCAACTTCCGCGAGACTGCGCCGCCCGCGCCCCGCGAGCGCGGCCAGATCCGGCGCAACGCGCAGTGCCGGCAATGCGGCCAAGTGGTTCGCCAGCGTCACCGGAAGTCCCGCCTGCTGGTAGTGTGTGCGCAGCGTATTGTAACGTTCGCGCTCTACGCCCGAGAGGCACCCCGGGAGTGTTGCGGCAAGTTCGCGGAATACCGGTTCAAGTCGTGCGACAGCAGCGCCAATGTCGGCGATCTCCGGCGCGTCCGGCCCCAGCAGGCGGCGGGTGAGGTATTCAAGATAATCACGGCTTGCCAGCAACGCCTCGTACTGGTGTTCGGCGGCGACGCGATTGTCGATGCCCTCGATCGCCGTCCACAGGCCGCGCAGGCCGGCGCTGTCCCGCGCGATCGTGTAGGCGCGCGCCATGCTGGCGGTACCCGCGCCAGTCTGGGTGGCGATGCGCAGCGGGAATCCAGGATCCATGCGATTGAGGATGCTGTTGGCCGTGGCGGTTGCAATTAACTGCGAGCGCAGGCGATGGTGATTGATTGCCACCGCAAAGCGTTTACGGAAACGCTCAGGAAAATAGCGCATCAGTTCGTTTGACAGATAGGGATCGGCCGCAATATCCGCCTCAATCAGTGCGTGGTTCAAGCCGATCTTGCCGTAGGCCAGCAGCACCGCGAGTTCCGGCCGCGTTAGTCCCTGGCCGCGCGCCTGGCGCTCCTCGATCTGTGCATCCGAGGGCAGGAATTCAATCTCGCGGTCCAGTTCAGCATGCTGCTGGAGTGAGCGCATCAGCTGCATCTGCTCAGGCAACTCATTTACGGCGCGCCGCTCGAGCAGACTCAGAGCCTGGCTTTGCAGGTAGTTATTGCGCAGTACATGGGCGGCGATCTCATCAGTCACGGAGGCCAGCAACCGGCGTCGCGGTTCACCGGTGAGGCGGCTGCCACCGGGCGAGGCCAGCATGATTTTGAGATTGACTTCCTCATCCGAAGTGTTCACGCCGGCCGAGTTGTCGACGAAATCGGTATTGATCCGCCCACCACCGCGGGCGTACTCGATGCGCCCACGCTGCGACAGGCCAAGGTTCCCGCCCTCGCCAACTACACGCGCCCGAAGCTCGTGACCATCAATGCGCACAGCATCATTGGCGCGATCACCGATCTCTCCGTGTCGCTCCTCGATTGCTTTGACGTAAGTGCCAATGCCGCCGTTCCAGAGCAGATCCACGTTCAAGCACAGGATCGCGCGAATAACCTGCTCCGGCGTGGCAATGCTCTCGTCCAGCCCGAGTAAGTCGCGTGCTTCGGGGGACAGCGTTAATGCCTTGCGTGAGCGGTCGAACACTGCGCCGCCACGCGAGAGTACACGGGTGTCGTAGTCGGCCCAACCGGAGCGCGGCAGCGCGAACAGCCGCTCGCGTTCACGAAAACTCTTGGCAGCGTCCGGATTCGGATCAATGAAGATATGCGCGTGATTGAATGCTGCGACCAGGCGAATCTCGCGTGAGAGCAGCATGGCATTGCCAAATACGTCCCCGGACATGTCGCCGATTCCGGCAACGGTGAAGGCCTTGCTCTGAATGTCGTGGCCGAGCTCGCGAAAATGACGTTTCACGCACTCCCAGCCGCCACGGGCCGTGATGCCCATTTTCTTATGATCGTACCCGGCCGAGCCACCCGAGGCGAAGGCATCGCCAAGCCAGAACTCGTACTCAGCAGCAATAGCATTAGCGATGTCGGAGAAGGAAGCAGTGCCCTTGTCCGCGGCGACCACCAGGTACGGATCATCGCCATCGCGTCGCCGTACGCCGGGAGGCGCCACCACTTCACCGTCGACAATGTTGTCGGTGACATCGAGCAAGCCGCGAATGTAGCTCTCGTAGCACTCGCGGACTTCCCGCGCGCGCTCATCGGCACTGGCGTTGGAGCGCAGCCGGCGGGCCACGAAGCCACCTTTGGCACCGACCGGAACAATGAGCGTATTCTTGACGTGCTGCGCCTTCATCAGACCGAGCACTTCGGTCCTGAAATCCTCTGCGCGCTCGGACCAGCGAATGCCGCCGCGGGCGATCGGGCCGCGGCGCATGTGCACACCCTCTATGCGGGGGCTGTGCACGAAGATCTCGAATGCGGGTCTTGGTTCCGGCAGCCTCGGAATCAATCGTGGATCGAGTTTAAGAGCCAGGCAGCGCCCCGCTGCCACCGCATCGTCCCGATAATAATTGGTCCTGAGCGTAGCGCGGATCAACGCCAGGAACGCGCGCAGGATGCGATCCTCATCGGGGCTGCGGACTGCGCCGATGGCCTTCAATATCCGCTCTTCGCACCGTGCCGCAGCGCGTGCCGCGCCGGTGTCGGTAGCAGCGGGATTCAGGCAGCGGTCAAACAGCCGCCACAGCTCGCGCGTGATGGTGCCGTGCTGGTTGAGCGTCCGCGCCATGTAGGCTAGGCTGAAAGGTATGCCAGTCTGCAGCAGATAACGGCAATACACTCGCAGCACATTTGCTTCGCGCACCTGCAGTCCGGCGCTTATCAACAGCCGATTAAAACCATCGTTGTCCAGTTCTCCGGCTCTGACGGCGGCAAAGGCCGCAGTTAGCTGCGGCGCGAGTTCCGCGACCTCAACGAGCTGCCGCTCTTGCTGCTCAAGCTCGAAATCCTGAATCCACACCGGGACCATGCCAGGCCAGCGCAATTCGTAGGGGTGCTCACCGATGATACGCAGTCCAAAATTCTCAAGGATCGGCAGCACCTCCGAGACCGGCAAGGCATCGACCCGGCGCATGATGCGCAGGTGCACTCGCTCTCCGGGTTGGCCTGCCGGGCGATATAGTCGTAGCCACGTAGTGCCCTCGGCGTTGCCAAGTGCCTCGAGATCATCAATATCCTGTAACGCCAGCGCCGCTGTGACTTCCTGGCGATAGGCGTCTGGGAATGCGTTGGCGTAGTGGCGCTCGAGCGCCGCCGCACGCTGCTCGGCGTGCGCTGCGAGCAGCGCCTGGCGCAGCCGGTCGCGCCAGGTCACCAGCGCCTCGCAAATCTCCCGCTCGAGCCTCGCGTGCTGAATGGAACGGGAATAATTCTCATCGCAGCGCACGACAATGTGCAACTGCGCGAGCGGGGAATCGCTTACCGTGAGCGAGGAGTCCAGTTGACCCCCGCCCAGTTCGCGCTGGAGCAAGGCTTCGATGCGGCGCCGTGCCGCGGCGTCGCAACGATCGCGGGGCAGGAACACCAGGCACGACCAGAAGCGGCGAAATTCATCGCGCCGGAGTACCAGGCGCACCTGCTGGCGCTCCTGCAGCACCAGCACCGTACGCGCGCACCGTACCAGGTCGCGGTAGGGCGCCTGGAACAGCTCATCGCGTGGCAGCGTGTCCAGGATGTGCACCAGACGCTTGCCATCATGGGAAGTTGGCGAGAAGGGGAAATGATCTATGACCCGCTGGACCTTCTGTCGCATCAGCGGCACTGTGCGCGGATCGGCTCTGTAGGCACTGCTGGTCCACAGTCCAATGATTCGCGCCTCGCCACTGAGCCTGCCCTGCCGGTCGAAGAGCTTGACCCCCACATAATCGAGATAGCCTGCGCGATGGATGGTCGAGCGCACGTTGGCCTTGGTCAGGACCAGCAGCTCCCGGGAATGAAGCGCGCGGCGAATGTTGTCGGCCGGTACGCGCGTGCGATGTCCCCCACGCGGACCCTTGCTATCGCGCAATAATCCAAGGCCACTGCCAAGCACGGGCTCGAGCTGTGGGCCGCTCTTACCATGCCGCAGTTCGTTCTCAAGGTAGCCAAGGAAGGTGAAGTGGTTGTCCACCATGTAGCGCAGCAATTCGGTGCTCTCTCGCACTACGGGTAGCGGCAGTGGAGGCGGTGACTGCTCCATGCGCTCCAGTAGGCGATCGACCGCCGCACGCATTGGAGCCCAGTCAGTGCAGGCGCGACGCACACCATCGAGCGCACGTGCGAGCTCGGCTTTCAGCCGTTTGCGCTCACCCTCCTCGGCGATGCGGTCGATCCACAGCTGTTGCCAGGATTCGGGGATCACCTGTGTCGTGGAGCCACCCGGGCCAAAGCCGAGCAGCCGGCCGCTGGCGTTGCGCCTGGCATTGATGATCGGATGCACAACCAGCCGCACCCCAATACCGGCTGTTGCCAAATTCATCAACAGCGTATCGACCAGAAACGGCATGTCATCGGTAATCACCTCGAGCACCGAGTACAGCGAGCGCGAGTGGACGGCGGCCGGCGGGCTGGTGATGCGCAGCAGCGTCTGGCCGCTGCGTCGCTGGCGGCCATAGGCAAGCTGGTCCAGCGCGTGCGCGCGCGCTGTCGGCTCAATCTGTCGCCACTCTTCGCTTGGCATGCCGCGGCGCCAAGCGCGCAGCAAAGTACTCAACAGCGGGTTTACGGCGCGCTGCTCGCCACTACGTGCAATCATTGAGGAAGTTCCAGGTCGCGGATGATTGCGCCAAGGAACCGGACGGCCTCACCGCCGGTGACGACGCGATGATCGAAAGTCAGTGACAGCGGCATGCGCTGGTGGATCTCGACGCGACCGTCGATCGCGACCACATCCGAGCGTGCCCGCCCCGTGCCCAGAATGGCGACCGCGGGCGGCACCACGACGGGTGTGGCATAGCGACCGGCCATCATGCCAAAGTTCGAGAGCATGAAGGTGAAGCCGCGCAGCTCATCACTTTTTACGGTGCGATTTACAGCTGCGCCTTTGAGGCGGTCGAGTTCGGCGCGAAGTTGCTCACTGCTGTGCCGGCCCACATCGCGGATCACAGGCACCAGCAGGCCATCGGGCGTGTCCACCGCCAGACCGACATCCACATTATCGAACACGCGTCGGCTGTGGGAAGTCGCGTCGTACCAGGCGTTGAGGCCGGGTTCAACGCATTTCGCTTTGGCGATTGCACGCAGCACGCGTACCGTGTAGTCAATGCCGCTGTGCCATTGGTGCAGATCGGCATCATCGAGCACCGTGCATTCCATGACGCTGTCGCGTGCCATTGCCATGCTCTGTGCCATGGCACGACGCAGGCTTCGCAGCGGTTGCACAGCGCCATTGTCGGTGGCCGTGCTCGCCGGGCGCATGGTGCTGCCCGGCGGGGTTTCGCTCTCGGCGGCTGGCAGGCCGGCGGCGATGACATCCTCGAGTGTGATCAGCCCACCGCGGCCAGTGCCGCTCAGGGCGCCCAGATCAACGCCAAGGCTACGCGCCAATGCGCGTGCTGCCGGCACCGCCTGGATGCGCTGCGCGCTAGCCGGGGCGTTGCGGGTGCCACCGACGATACCGGCAAATTCATCGGCGCCGCTGGGCATGAGTCCGACCACGCTGCCGCGATCGGCATTCTCCTCAGCTGCGGATCCCGGCTCGGCGCCTGCGAATTCGATCAGCGGCGCCCCGGTCTCGATCCGGTCTCCAGCGGCGCCATGCAGAGTGCGGATTATGCCGCTGACAGGCGAGGGCACCTCAACAACGGCTTTGGCAGTTTCGACCGAGACCATCGGCTGATCAACGCTGACGCTGTCGCCCACTTTGACATGCCAACGCACGATCTCGGCCTCGGACAGTCCTTCGCCGAGGTCCGGAAGTCGGAAAATGATCACGATGCGAACAGCTCCTGGTGGTCCAAGATTCTAGTCGGTCATCGTCGCGCGCACGGTATCCACGATTCGATCTACCCCTGGGATATAGTCATGCTCAAGGCGGTACAGAGGCATGATTGTATCGTAGCCGGTGACCCTGCGGATGGGGGCCAAAAGATCGTAGAGCGCATGCTCGGTCACCGTGGCGGCAATCTCGGCGCCCACGCCGCAGTGGCGGGCAGCCTCATGAACGATAACCAGCCGGCCGGTCTTGACGACCGAATCAAGAATTGATTCAAAATCAATCGGCGAGAGCGATGCAACATCCAGCACGTCGCAGTTAATTTTCTCCGTTGCCAGCTGCTCGGCGGCCTTGAGGGTTTCAACTGTCATCGCACCCCAGCTGAGCAAAGTCACATCGTCGCCGTCTCGCAAGCGGAAACACTGGCCGAGTGGCAGCGCCTCACCATCATCGCGCAACTCCTGCTTCGCATAGCGGTACAGACGCGTGGGTTCGAGGAACATCACCGGGTCCGGGTCCCGGATTGCTGCCAGCAACAGCCCGTAGGCGCGCTGCGGCGAGGACGGACACACCACCCGCAGACCCGGGTGATGACATAGCAGGGCCTCCAGACTCTCGCAGTGGTGCTCCGGGGCGTGAATGCCACCGCCGTGCGGCACGCGCAGCACGACTGGGCAGCTCAAGCGCCCGCGCGTGCGGTTACGCAACCGCGCCATGTGATTGGCAATCTGATCCAGCGCAGGATAGATGAAGCCCATGAACTGGATCTCGATTACCGGTTTCAGGCCTTGAGCGGCCATGCCGATAGCCGCCCCGGCGATCAGGCCTTCAGCCAGTGGCGCATCCTGGACCCGCGCGGCGCCAAAGCGCTGCTGGAGTCCGACCGTAGCGCGGAATACGCCGCCGTTCACGCCTACATCCTCGCCCAGCACAACGACCGCAGGATCCTGGGTCATCTCCCACATGTGGGCGAGGTTGATGGCCTCGACCATCGTAACCTTCGGCATCAGAGCTGCATCCTTCAGTGTTTAGCGGCGTAGTAGCGCGCGTCATCGCGCTGCGACCGAAGATGGGCGGGCAGCTGCGCATACAAAAAATCAAACATGGCGCCCGCATCCTGATGTGGGGTCGTCAGGTACTCGCGCACCGCCTCCTCAACCAGCGCGCTGCACTCACGCCGCAACTCCGCCTCTGCCTGCTCGCTCCATAATCCGCATGCCTCCAGATAGCAGCGCGTGCGGATCATGGGTTCCAGTTGTTGCGCCGCTTGGACTTCGGCGGCCGATCGGTAGCGCGAGGCATCATCGGAAGTGGTGTGATCGGCGAGGCGGTAGGTAAGGGCTTCGACTAGCGTCGGCCCGCCACCACTGCGCGCTCGCGCCAACGCCTCGCCGATGACCTCGCGCACGCCAAGCACATCATTACCATCCACCTGCAGCCCCGGTACGCCGGCGGCGATACCCTTTTGGGCTAGAGTCTGAGTCGCAGTCTGCGCCGACACCGGCGCCGAGATGGCCCAACCGTTGTTCACAATGATCGTGACCAGCGGCAACCGGCGCACTCCGGCGAGGTTCAGCGCCTCGTAAAAGGCCCCTTGCGAAGTGCCGCCATCGCCGATATAGGCTACAGCGCAGCGCTTTTCCCCGCGAATCTGGAAGGCGAGGGCCGCGCCGGCCGCGTGCGGCATCTGCGAACCAATTGGAACACAAAAGGGGAAGTCCTGAGGGCTCTGGGCATAGATCGTGCCGCGCTCATCGCCACCCCAGTAAAGCAGCACGTCCTTTATCGTCACGCCGCGCCAGAACTGGGTGCCAATTTCGCGATACACGGGGAACAGCACATCCTCCGGGCGCATTGCTGCGCCGACGGCTACATGCGTGGCTTCATGGCCGAGGCAGGAGGGATAGGTTCCGAGCTTGCCGGTGCGCTGCAGGTTTACGGCTTTGGCGTCGAACACCCGGGCCCGCACCATCATGCGATACATTGCCAACAATGCGCTGCCATCTTTGGCCCACTCCGGGAGCGGTCCGCGAACAGCGCCTACTGGGTCGAGCAGCTGCACATAGGGAATGTGCGATTCTGAAAGCGTAATGCGCTGATTCATGGCGCGAATCGTAGCATTACCGGCCAGCGCCCGTCGGCGGACCCGCTAGTGAGCGCCAGCGGCTCCGCCGGCGCCAGTAAAGGGCGGCCGGGCCAGCCACACCGGAAACATCAGTGCCAGAAACAGCAGGCCGTAGGCGAAGAAGATGTCATTGGCGCCCATCGTCTGCGCTTGGTTCGCGACGACTGCATTGGTATAGGCCAGCGCAGAGGTCGTTGAGTGCACGCCAAGTACCCCCAGATGGGCACTGTAGTCTCGCCATACGCTACCGGCAGTGACGTGCTGGGCAAGGATGGTCTGATGAAAATCGGTGCGCCGGCTCCACGCGAAGATGCACATCGCCGTGGACAGGGAACCGGATAGATTGCGAAAGAAAGTCGCGAGGCCGGCCGCGCCGGCCACGGCATCGTTACGCACGCCCGAGAACATGATCTGGTTGAGTGGCAGGAAGAAGAAGGCCATGCCGACACCCTGCAAGAGTCGCGGCTCGATGATCTGCATGAAGCTTGCCGTCTCGTTCATCTTCGAGAGCCACAGCATTGAGATCCCGAAAAAGAAAAATCCGGCGCTGGCTGCGATGCGCAGGTTCATTTTATTGAGATTGCGGCCCACGAACGGCATCAGCAATACGCCGAGGATACCTACCGGGGCCGAGGCCAGGCCTGCCCATGTGGCAGTATAGCCGGCAGTGGTCTGGAGCCACAGCGGGTAGAGCACCGTAACCCCAAAGAAAGCGAAGAATCCCAGACAGATTGTCAGCAGCCCGATACGGAAATTATGGAACTGGAACAAGTGTAGATCGATGATCGGGTGCGCGTCGGTGAGTTCCCAGGCAATGAGGAACGTCAGCGCGATGATCGCGGTAATCAGGGCGGCGACTATTACCCAGGAATTGAACCAGTCCATATCATTGCCGTTATCGAGCATGAACTGCAGCGAGCCGACACCGATGACCAGGAGTCCCAAGCCGACAAAATCCAGCGGCAGCTTACGCCGCTCGGTGTCGCGCTTGCGCAGGATAGACCACACGGTAGCGGCGGCGAAGAGGCCTACGGGCAGATTGATATAAAAGAGCCACGGCCAGGAGAGGTTGTCGGTGATCCAGCCACCCAGGACCGGACCAAAAATGGGCGCCAGAAACACCACCATCGCCCAGATGGCCATTGCCATGCCGCGCTTCTGCGGCGGATAGGCGCGCATCAGCAGTGCCTGAGCCATCGGCACCATCGGACCTGAAACCATGCCCTGAAGCAGCCGCCCGACGACCAGCATCGGCATGCTGGTGGCAAGTCCGCACAATGCCGAGCAGACCACGAACAGTGTGGCTGAAGTGACGAAGGTGCGTACTTCACCAAATTGGCGGCTGATCCATCCGGTCAGCGGCTGCATGATCGCTGCAGCCAGGGAATAGGAACTGATCGTCCAGGTGCCTTCGTTGGGGCTTACGCCGAGTGTACCGGCGATTGAGGGTACCGAAACATTGACGATCGTCATGTCCAGCACTTCCATGAACGTCGCCATTGCAATGGCGATCGTCAGCAGCAGCAGCTGCGGGCCATGCAGGTACTCATCAGGCGGCGCGCCCTTGGGGTTACTGGAGTCAGTGGCCACGGCGTTTAACTGGCTGTGCTGCGGGGCGTTGCGGCGAGCGCTGAGTTAGGGCCCGGGAGCCGTCTGGCCACGCAGGATGGCATCGGCCGCCTGGGCAGCGGCCGCGGCATCGCCATCATAGACGCTGGTGCTGGCGACGGTTTTGTCGGCCGGCGCGGCAGCCAGTACCGGGCCTGAGCGATCAACAATGCTTACCTTGACGTCGGTCGACAAACCGATGCGCAGTGGGTGCTCAGCAAGTTCCTTGGGGTCAAGTGTGATGCGTACCGGTACCCGCTGCACGACCTTGATCCAGTTGCCTGAAGCGTTTTGGGCCGGAAGCAATGAGAAGGCGGCGCCAGTGCCGGCCGCGGCGCCAAGGACCGTGCCATGGAACACGACGCTGCCGCCGTAGACATCGCTCTTGACCTCGGCGCTTTGGCCGATGCGCAGGTTCCGCAGCTGCCCTTCCTTGAAATTGGCATCCACCCACAGTCGCTCAAGCGGCACGATATTCAGCAGAATCTGGCCGGGCTGCACCTGGGCGCCGATCTGGATCGTACGCTGCGCGACGTAGCCGCTGACGGGGGCCAGAATCCGGGTGCGCCGTACGGCCATCCAGGCCTGCTCATAGGCCGCGCGTGCCTCTAGCACCATCGGATTCTTATCGAGCGAGGCGCCATCAATGAGCGCATGCGCCGCGGCCGCCTGCTCCTGGGCCGCCTTGACCGAAGTGCGGGCGACGTCCATAGTCGTCTGTGCCTGCTTGACTTCCTCCTCGGCAATGGCCTGGGCGCTCAGCAGTGGAACACGACGTGCAAGCTGCGTGTCGGCCTGCTCCAGTTGCGCACGGCGCGACTCTACCTCGGCATCAAGCTGCGCCGCCGTAGCTTGCTGCTGCCGCACCTGGCGCACCGCCTGCGCCAGCACGCTCGCAGCATGGGCGAGGGCCATTTGTGTGTCGGTGTCATCGAGACGTGCCACCAGCTGACCGGCGTTGACTCGCTGCGTATCATCAACCAGCAGCTGTACTACGGTACCTTGAATCTGTGCTGCGATACCCACCTGATCGCCGCCCACATAGGCATCATCAGTGGTCTCGCGATGCGAGAACACCAGCAGCCACAGCAGCAGCCAGCCAACGGCAATCACAACGAAGATCAGCGCAATGAGGATCAGCGCGCGCCGGCGTCTGCCACTGGCTGGCGGCACCGGCGGTGCCGGGACCGCTGAGCCTGCAGGCGCTGTCGGGGATGTCGGGAGTATCGGATCGGGTGTGCTCATGAGGTGGGATCCATTACGTAGCCCCCGCCGAGGGCACGAATGAGCGCCAGATCGGCACTCAGTTGTTGATAATTGGTTGCGATCAGGGCTTCCTGTGCCGACAGCCACTGTACGGTCGCGGCAAGCTGCGGACGCACGTCGGACACGCCCTGGCGCAGGCGCTCATCGGCTTTTGCCTGCAGCTGGCGCGCGGCTGCAAGTTGCTCTTGCCGCAGCGCTAGCTGCCTGACTGCTGTCTCGCGCAGTTCCAGCTGCGTGTTCACATCGCGCGCCGCGCTAAGCACTGTGCTGCGGTAGTCGGCAATGGCCAGCTCAAGTGCGGCGTGCGAGCGTGCGTAGCCGGCGCGTAAAGCGCCGGCATCAAACAGCGGCAGATGAATGGCTCCGGAAATCGAGGGGTCGCCACTGCCGACCTCCAGCAGCTTTCCAAGCTCGCGGCTGTTTACGCCCAGCAGCCCGGTCAACGAGACATCGGGCATGAAGCCGGCGCGGGCTGCAGCCAGATCCTGGGTCGAGGCCTCGATGCGCCAGCGGCTGGCGATAATATCTGCACGGCGCGCCATCAGATCGATGGAGGCATTTTCTGGCAATTGCGTGCTGACCGTCGGCAGTGCGCGTGCTGGCAGCGCGGGCAGCTGCGCTGGGGCGCAGCCCAGCAGCGCCGCCAGTGCCACAAGGTGCAGGTGCGCGGAGCTGATGACATCGCTCACGTGATCGCGCGCGCTCAGCACATCGAGCTGCGCATGATCTTCATCGGCCGGATCGGCCAGGCGCGCCTGGACGCGCTCCTTGGCGACCTCTAGTGCCCGGCCGGTCGCATCGACACTCTTGAGAGCGAGGCTGAGGCGGGCCTGGTCGGACTGGTAGCCAAAGTATTCGGTGGCAACGGCGCTGGCGATAGTCTGGCCGGCGGCGTCACGCTCGACTCGCGCAGCACGGGCCGAGTCAACAGCTGAGCGCACCTGAGCCCGGTGCAGTCCCCACCAATCAAAGGTGTAAGTCCCCTGCACCCCCAGATCAAACTGGTTGTACCAATTGAATCCCAGCAGCTGTGGGGGGAATAGCCCGTTGTCGCTGAGGCGCTGGCGCGAGGCATCACCTGAGCCCGTGAGATTGGGCCCGGCGGCGGCGCGCGCCGAAGCAATCGCCGATGTGGCAGCTTGAAAGCGCGCCTGCGCCGCCGCGATGTCCGGCGAGGCGGCCAGCGCTTGGTCGATCAGCGCATCGAGCGTCGGGTCCGCATAGGCCTTCCACCAGGTGGTTTGCGGCCATTGGGCGCTGGTGGCCGCCGCTTCAGTAGTTGTCGTGGAGCCAATGGGTGCGGCGATCTTAAGGTCCGGAGGCGGTTCCCGTCGCGGGGGCGTCAGGCACCCTGCCAGCGGCAACGCGATGAGCAGGCTAGCCAGCACTCGAGGCGAGTTTCTAAGGCTCATGGTTCGTTCGATTCCGAATCGGGATCGCCCGCGCTGCGGGTGCTCTGATCGATCGCGGTGGCGATGCGCTTGAGTTGGCCGAGTATCTGTTGCAGTTCGGGAGCCGGGAGGACCGTAAGGAGGCTGCGAAGCGGCTCAAAAGCGGCCGGCACCATGCGCTGGATCAGGGCGCGCCCCTCGTCGGTCAGCTGCAGGATCTGGCGGCGCCGGTCGTGGACGCTCGCAACTCGGGTAATCAGGCCGCGCGCCACCAAGGTGTCGGCGATACGGGTCATGTTCGCAGGCGTCTGTTGCGCCGCCGCACAAAGCTCGCCGGGGTGTCCGGTCCCCTCGGGTAACGAGTGCAGGTTGACCAAGACCCGGAATTCGGTGTCATTGAGCCCGTAGGGGCGCAGCGCCTCCTCCATGAGTTCGCCAAGGGCTCGGCCAACCAAGATCAGCGTGCGCAGCAGCAGTGCAGGCTCCGTCGGCATGCCATGCACCAGCCGCGATACGCGCTCCATGCTGGATTGAATGCGCTCGATTGTGGCCGTCAGATCTGTCATTTCGTTACCTTAATAATAATTTACCAAGAAAATATTTCATTGGCAACGATTTGAGAGATGAGAATGATTCTTATAGCCGGTGTGGCCGCGCGAGATACTGCTCGCTCTGCATTTCAATCAGACGGCTGGCGGTACGCAAAAATTCCTTACGCAGGCGCTCACCTTGATAGAGCTCGGCCGGAGGACGGGCAGCCGAGACTGCGAGCTTCACGCCCCGGTCGTAGAGTTCATCAATCAGTGCGATGAAACGTCGGGCCGCGTCGTCATTCTCCCGGTTCAGCACCGGCACATCGGACACCAGTACGGTGCGAAACTGGCTGGCGATTTCGACGTAGTCTGCGGTTGAGCGCGCCCCTTCACACAGCGTCGCGAAACTGAACCACACCACCGCGCCCCGGCGTCGATGGGCGCAGAGCAACCGGCCACCGATCTGCAGCCGCCGCTCGCTTTCACCTTGTTGTCCGGCGAGGCGCTCGAACAGCGCCTCCATACTCTCCTGAGCGCGCTGCGGATCGGCGGTAGAGAGGTAGATCGGTGCCTGGCGCAGATGCCTCAATCGATAGTCGATATCACCATGCACAGCGAGCACTTCGAGGTGAGATTCGAGCAGTGCGATAGCCGGGAGGAAGCGGGCGCGCTGCAGTCCGTCGCGATACAGCTGCTGCGGCGGCACGTTGGAGGTGATTACGAGGGTCACGCCCTGCCCAAGCAGCGCGCCGAATAGTCCCCCGAGCAGCATCGCGTCGGTAATATCACTGACAAACAGCTCATCAAGGCAAATCAGACGCGCGCGCGTTGCCAGGGCGGCGGCCACCTGCTCGAGCGGATCAACTGCGCCTTTCAAGGTGCGCAACTGCTCGTGTATCTCGCGCATGAAATGATGAAAATGCATCCGAAGCTTGTCGGGGAACGGCAGGCTTTCGAAGAAAAGGTCCATCAGCCAGGTCTTGCCGCGACCCACCTCGCCCCACAGGTAGATGCCGCGAGATGCAACTGGCGCTGCCCGGCGCGTCCAGCGCCCAAGCCAGCGGGGAAGCCTGCGGTCAGTCGCCGCCGACAGCGCCGTGCGCAGCTGCTCAAGTCGCGCCAGCACTGCAAGCTGTCCGGGATCTGATTCACCGTGGCGCGCGGCCAGCTGACGCTGGTATTGCTCGCGCAGGGTCCGTGGCCTGGTCGATGTCATCGGGGAGCGTGGGTCCTCTATTTGCTCAGGCCAGGGGGCCTAGCCGTTGCCGATACGCATCCCAGCCGAAGGGCGGAAGCTCATTGCTCATTCACCAAGTCCGGCTCGCCCAGATGCTCGAGGATGCGCTCGCGCGCCGCATCCCGCAGCGAGCTTGCGGCGTCAGTCGCGTCAGCTTGCGGCCGCAGCGCAGGCAGGATCCGCACGCGGATCCTGCCCGGATGCGGTCGCAGCGTTGCCGGGGGCAGACAGTGGCGCGTGCCCTGAATGACGATGGGCACAATGGGCAGGTTGGCGCGCACGGCGGCCGCAAAAGCGCCGATGTGAAAGCGAGCCAGCCCCGGGCGGGCACTGAAGGTGCCTTCGGGAAAGAAGCCCAGCGCTTCGCCACTGGCGGCGCTGCGCACCACGCGCAGCGCATCGCGTGTACTGCGACCGGGGTGCTTGCGATCTACAAACTGCGATCCGATGCGCGTGAGCAGCGTGCCCATCAGTGGCACTGTGGCCATTTCGCGCTTGATGACGAAGCTAAAATGGGGTGGCAGTACCGCCTGTAGCACCACGCCATCGAGATAGCTGCAGTGATTGGCCACGGTGATCGAGGGGAGGGGTACCTCCTCCAGGCCGCTTACGCTGATCGGCATGCCGATAAGCCACAGTGCGGTCCTCGCCACCGAGCGCACGATGCGGCGACGCAGCGTGCGTGACGGGATGATCAGCATCCCGATAAGCAGCGCGCCACCCATCAGCAGGAAAACGGCCGATGCATATAGACCGTAAAGCCAGGACAGCGGGATGAAGATCCAGCGCAATATTTGCGGCGAAACAGGTGCTTGGGCGGGCTGAGGAGGGGAGGAAGAAGGCACAGTGTTTGTGATCCAGTTCTCTTTATGTTAACGGGTACGGACTCTTGTGAGCGATATCACATCGCCGTGGTCGCCTTGCTCAGCATACTGGTCCTGCCCCGGATTGTCCGTGGGGCACTGGCACCTCATATCACTTCGACCGCGCAGGCAACACATTGAGCAGACAGGCCACTGCAACCGCTGAGATGACAACACCCGAAACGCTCGACCCGGTCATCAGCCGTTTTCTGGATGCGGTCTGGATGGAGCGCGGCTTGTCATCGAACACGCTGGCAGCCTATCGAGCTGACCTGGTCGCGCTCTCGCGCTGGCTGGCCCTGCGCCATACTGAATTGTCACACACTGCACGCTCGGATCTGCTCGCGTTCATCGCCGCGCGCGTCGAGGCTGGTGCCCGTCCGCGTTCGACCGCGCGGCAGCTGTCCTCGTTCCGTCGTTTCTTCCGGTTTCTGGTGCGCGAGGGCCTGGTTCGTGAGGATCCTACGGCACAGATTGCGATGCCGCGCATCGGCCGCTCGCTGCCAAAGTCGATGTCCGAGCCTGAAGTCGAGTCACTGCTGGCCGCGCCGACCGTCACTGATCCACTCGGGCATCGCGACCGCGCCATGCTCGAGGTGCTCTATGCCACGGGCCTGCGCGTCTCGGAATTGGTCAGCCTGAAGGTAACTCAGGTGAACGTGCAGCAGGGCGTGGTCCGGGTACTCGGCAAGGGCAATCGGGAACGGTTGATCCCGCTGGGTGAGGAAGCGGTGAGCTGGCTGCAGGCCTTCATGGCCGGGCCGCGTGGCGAGATCCTGCTCGATCGCAACACGGACTCTTTGTTTCCTACCCGTCGTGGAGATCGCATGACGCGCCAGGCCTTCTGGCACATCATTAAACGTTACGCCCGTAAGGCCGGTGTGGATCGCGCGCTCTCCCCGCATACGCTGCGCCATGCATTTGCAACTCACCTACTGAACCACGGCGCGGACCTGCGCGTTGTGCAAATGTTGCTGGGACACAGTGATCTGTCGACTACGCAGATCTATACGCATGTTGCGCGCGAGCGCATGAAGGATCTGCATTCTCAGCACCACCCGCGCGGCTGAGGGCGCGGCCTGGCTTGGCCGCCGGTCAGCTCTCCTGTCGGCTCTGCTAGACTTTATGCGCGCATGAAACTCAGGGGTTATTTCGCAAATCTCCGCCTCACTGCTTCGCACGCGGCGTTGCTGATGCTGGCTCTAAGCCACGGACCGCTCGCGCAGGCTGCCGGTGCGATCTCGCCCGCCACGATCGCGGCTTCTGCTCCCCCAGCGCTCACTCCAGTGCCGGCACCCGCCAACGTGCCCGTAAGCGCCGCTGAACTCGCCGCGGTCGCGGCGCGCATCGCCGGCGCCAAGGTCTCGGAACTGCATGCGACCCCGGTGCCTGGCATCTACGAATACCGTCAGGGCACCGCGATTGCTTACGTCACCCAGGATGGGCGTTTCGCCTTCACCGGGGACTTGTATCAGCTCAATGACAAAGCCAATCTGACCGATGCGCGGCGCCGTGAGGTGCGCCGGACACTGATCGGGGCGCTGCCCGAAGCTTCGATGATCATTTATTCGCCTCAGGATCCGAAGTACACGGTGACTATTTTCACCGACGTGGACTGCCAGTACTGTCGGGCGCTGCATCGCCAGATCGCTGACTACAACGCGCTGGGTGTGCGGGTGCGCTATGTGTCGTTCCCACGCACCGGACCAAACACGGCATCCTGGACCAAGGCGGAACAGGTCTGGTGCTCAGCCGACCGGCAGAGTGCACTCACGCAGGCGAAACTGGGAAAGGCTTTGCCTACGGCGGTGTGTAAATCAAATCCAGTGGCACAGCACTACGCACTCGGGCTGCAGCTGGCACTGCCGGGCACCCCCGGAATCATCACTGAAAGCGGCGATCTGCTGCCCGGTTACCTGCCCCCTGATGAACTGCTTGAGGCCCTTAAGGCTGACAGCGCTGGCGCGCCCAAGTCCTGAGTAAGGGGCGGCGGCCCAGCGTGGGCCGTATCGGCCTGGCCTCAACGCTCCAGCAGCTTGAGCTTGCCGGGCTTGCCATCCCACTCCTTGGCATCGGCGGGCGCCGGCCCTTTCTCGGTGATGACCGGCCACGCTTTGGCGAGCTCCTTATTGAGCGCGATGAACCCCTCCTGGCCTGCCGGCAGTTCCTCCTCGGAGAAGATCGCCTCGGCGGGGCATTCAGGTTCGCACAAGGTACAGTCTATGCACTCATCGGGATCGATGACCAGGAAGTTAGGTCCCACGTGGAAGCAGTCCACAGGGCAGACTTCCACGCAGTCCATGTACTTGCACTTGATGCAGTTTTCCGTCACGACGAAGGTCATTCGAACTCCGATTCAGCAGGGCATAGGCCAAGCCACGGCCGCCGTCTGGCCAGGGGCGCGGGGCATTTTGCCAAACCCGGCCGCTAGCGCAAGCGCCGCCGCCATTATTAACTTATAGGCAAACGGTGCTCCAGTGCTTCGAAGTGCAGGGGTTCGCGCCCGGCACTGCGATCCTCCAGGTAGCGCCGCAAGGAGAAACTGATGCTCCGGAACGCAATATCGGACCAGGGAATCTGGGCCTCCTCACAGAGCATGACCTCCAGACTCTCGCTTCCCGCCCCGCAGGCGGGTGAGAGCATGCGGGCGCGGAACATCACGTGGACCTGCGCCGAATGCAGCACTTCGACCACAGCGAGCAGGGAGCCGATCTCCACTTGCGCCTGGGCTTCTTCCTCAGTCTCGCGACGCGCGGCGTCGCGCAGAGTTTCGCCGATTTCCAGGAAGCCGGCCGGGGTGGTCCAGTAGCCCAGCCGCGGCTCGATGGCGCGCTTGCACAACAGGATCTTGCCTTCCCACTCCGGAACACAGCCGACCACTACTTTGGGATTTTCGTAGTGCACGGTGCCGCAGGCGGTGCAGACCGCGCGCTCGCGCTGATCTCCCGGAGGTATCAGGCGCTGGAGGAGCTGTCCGCAGTTTGAACAGAAATTCATTTGTCCCCACTCGCATAGGTCATTCGGCACAGGATGTGGCTTGTGAGCCTTGGCTTCAGGTATCGTACGCGGCCGTGGCCTCGTGGCGGAACTGGTAGACGCAGTCGACTCAAAATCGACCGGGCTTGCCCATCTCGGTTCGACTCCGAGCGAGGCCACCATCTTCGCCGGGCCCCCGGGGCGCGCGGGGAGCAGAGCCGCGGGTACGAGCGCCAGGCCCAGGTGACAGCGGCACATCAAAGTTCCTGGCTGTCGATGCCCGGATAATTGATGAGAGTCGTGCCACTGTTTCGCGCAATGCACTTAATATCAGCTGCAGCGATGGCCTGACAGCCACGCTCCAGAAACACAGGAGAGGATTGCCATGTTCCGTTCATTTGCCGACTGGCTTGCCACGACGCGGCTGAGTCTGCTGTTTCAGAATCAGCTGTGGATCGTGCCGACCTCGCAATCGATTCATATTGTCTGTGTCTGCCTGGTGTTCTCATCGGCGATCATGATTAACCTGCGGCTGCTCGGCATCGGCGTCAAGGGCCGCAGTATTTCGCAGTTGAGCGCCAGCCTCGTGCCCTGGATGTGGGGCGGATTGTGCGTGCTGTTGCTGACCGGCACCGTACAGACGATTGCCGAGCCGGTGCGCCAATTCGTGACCCCGGCATTCTGGGCCAAGATGGGGATGATCCTCATCGTGATGGGCATGACGGTGGTCTTTGCGCGCAAGGTGCGCGCCAATGCGGCGCGCTGGGATGCGGCGGGCAGCCGCCCGCCCAGCGCCCGGGCCTTTGCTATTGCCTCCTCGATCCTGTGGGTCCTGATTGTCGTTTGCGGCCGCTTTATCGGCTACACCTGGGCCTTTTACGTATGAGCCGCGCTAGCCAGCAGCCGCATCTCGCCTTCAGTGTGCCTTGCCCACAGAGCATCCTATGAACCTAGACACGTTTCTAACCTGGATTGAGGACCTGCCGCTGTCGTCGGCGATTCGCGGCGCGAGCGCAGGCACTGAGTGGCTGTTTCCGATTATCGAGACCCTGCACGTCCTGACGCTCGCGGTGGTTTTTGGCTCGATCGTGATGGTGGATCTGCGATTGGTGGGTCTGACAGGCCGTGGCACCTCGGTCTCACGCCTGACGGATGAGACGCTGCCCTGGACCTGGACGGCCTGGGTGATCTCGGCCATTACCGGCACACTGATGTTCATGTCCAAGGCCGTGACCTACTACGGCAATTTCCAGTTCCGCATGAAGTTCGTTTTCATGGCACTCGCCGCGCTCAACATGCTGATCTTCCATTTTGGCGCCTATCGCCGGGTCGGGCTGTGGGATACCGCCGTGCCGCCGACCTCGGCGCGCATCGCCGGAGCCCTCTCGATCGGCTTCTGGGTGGCCGTGATCTTTTTCGGCCGCTGGATCGGCTTTACCACCTGATAGAGCGGTGGCGTGCGCCTTGCTGCCGGCACCGGGCTCAGGCGTCCCACTGAGCAGGCCGGGGGCCGCAATGCAACGGAGCGACTTCCACTATGAACTGCCCGAGGAGCTGATTGCCCAGGAACCATTGCCTGAGCGCAGTGCCTCAAGACTGTTGCTGCTCGAGCCCTCAACGGCAACGCTCAGAGACTGCCGCATGGCGGAGCTGCCCGGACTGCTCGAGCCCGGCGACCTGCTGGTTTTCAATGACACGTGCGTACTGCCGGCGCGATTGATTGGCCAGAAGCCGAGCGGCGGACGCATCGAGTTGCTGCTGGAGCGCGCGGTGGGCGAATGCCGGGCACTGATGCAGCTGCGGGCCAGCAAGGGCGCGCGAATCGGTCAGGTGATTCGCACCCCAGGTGGTGATTTGAGGGTGCTCGCCCGACATGCGGACCTGTGGGAGCTCGAGACTCCGATGCCGGTGCATGATTTCTTCGAGCAATATGGCGCGATCCCGCTGCCGCCATACATCCGGCGAGCGCCCACCGTCGCGGATCGTGAGCGCTACCAGAGCCTGCTGGCGCGCGCTCCCGGCGCCGTTGCTGCCCCGACGGCGAGCCTGCACTTTGATGCGCCATTGCTGGCAGCGCTGCAGCAGCGCGGCCTTGGACGCGCGCTCGTGACGCTGCATGTGGGCGCCGGCACGTTTCAGCCACTGCGGAGCGAAGCTCTGGAGGCTCACGTCATGCACAGCGAACGCTATGAAGTGAGTGCGCAGACCGTGGCGGCGGTGAGCGAGACGCACGCGGCTGGCCGACGCGTGATCGCCATTGGGACGACTGTGGCGCGGGCGCTGGAGTCGGCCGCCGGCGACGGACCGCTCCTTGCCGGGAGTGGAGATACTGCGCTTTTTATCCGACCCGGTTATCGTTTCAATGTTGTGGATGCTCTCCTGACCAATTTTCACCTGCCCGAATCGACACTGCTGATGCTGGTCGCCGCACTCGCGGGACTCGAGCCGACGCGGGCGGCGTACGCGCATGCGGTGCGCGAACGCTACCGCTTCTTCAGCTACGGTGATGCGATGCTGGTGCTCACTCCGGGCCGGGCGCCATCGTGAGGCTGGGCTTTGAGGTGCTCGCCAGCGACGGCGCCGCGCGACGCGCACGCCTGCAGCTGCCCCATGGCACGGTCGAGACACCGGCGTTCATGCCGGTCGGTACCTACGGCACGGTCAAGGGCATGACACCCGAGGAGCTCAAGGGTCTGGGCGCCTCGATCATACTGGGCAACACCTTTCATCTGATGCTGCGCCCGGGCGCGGAAATCGTCGGTCTGCATCGCGATGGGTTGCACGGCTTCATGGGCTGGGACGCCCCGATACTCACGGATTCGGGCGGCTTTCAGGTCTTCAGCCTGGCGAAGCTTCGTACCATCAGCGAGCAGGGTGTGCGCTTCCGCTCACCGGTCGATGGCTCGGAAGTCTCGATGCGGCCGGAAGATGCTATGGATGTTCAGCGCGCGCTGCGCTCGGATATTGCCATGGCCTTTGACGACTGCACGGCGTTTCCGGCCACGGTGCACCAGGCCCGCGAGTCGATGGAACGCTCAATGCGCTGGGCGGAGCGCAGCTTCGCGCACTATTACCGTGACACCCCACCAGGCCACCTGTTCGGCATCGTGCAGGGAGGCATGTATCCGGAGCTGCGAGAGGCTTCTTTGGCGGCCCTTGCCCGCCAGGACTGGCCTGGGCTCGCGCTCGGTGGCCTGGCCGTGGGTGAGCCGGAGCAGGAGCGCCTGCAAATCCTCGAGACCACAGTGCCGAAGATGCCGGCGGATCGGCCGCGTTACCTTATGGGCGTGGGCTATCCCCAGGATATTGTGGCCGGGGTGTTGCGCGGTATCGACATGTTCGATTGCGTGATGCCGACCCGGCACGCCCGTACCGGACACCTGTTTACGGCCGCCGGGGTCATCAATATCCGCAATGCCATTCATCAGCGTGATACCGGGCCGATTGACCCGCAGTGCAGCTGCATGACCTGCCAGCGTTACTCTCGCGCGTACCTGCGACACCTGGATCGTTGCAATGAGATTCTCGGTGTTCGTCTGGCGACCCTACATAACCTGCACTTTTACCTCGATTTGATGCGCCGGATCCGCGCCGCCATCAGCGAAGGGCGCCTCCAGGCGCTGGCGCGCGAGGTTCTTGCGATTCCAAAGCGTTCCGAGGCGCCTGTGGCATAATGCCGCCCCTTTTGTGGGGGGTGGGCCCGTGAGGCGGGAACACGAGCGGGGAGCGGATTGGTCCGCATCGCCCGATGGGATAACCTAATCTAATTGCAGAGGCCGGCAACGATGAACGGATTAATCAGTAACGCCTACGCGCAGACTACTGGCGGGACAGCATCCAGTGGCATGCCGCAGATCCTGATGCTGCTCGTGTTTGTGGGCATCTTCTATTTCATGCTGATCCGCCCGCAGCAGAAGCGCATGAAAGAGCAGCGAGCAATGCTCTCCAAGCTTTCCGAGGGTGATGAAGTGGTCACCAGCGGTGGTATTCTCGGCAAACTGACCAAGGTCAGCGATACCTTCGTAACGCTGGAAATCGCCGACGGCGTGCAGATCCGCGTGCAGCGCGGCCAGATCTCGCAGCTGGTGCCCAAGGGCACGCTCAAAAGCGGCTAAGACAGAGTTCCACAGTCATGCTTGAATTTGCGCGCTGGAAATATTTTCTGGTCGTGTTTGTCACGGTCGCTGCTTTGCTGTTTGCCTTGCCGAGCTTCTACCAGGATGATCCAGCACTGCAGGTCGTGCGCAAGGACAAGGTGGCGATGGACAGCGCAGCGCTCGGCACAGTCGAGCAGCTGCTTACCGGCCGCGCGGTTCCGTTCAAGGGCGCTTACATCGATGATGGCCGTGGCATCGTGCGCTTTGCCGATGTCGCCGATCAGCTCAAGGCGCGCGATGCGGTCAACGATGCGCTGGCCAGCCAATATCTTTCGGCCCTGACCAACGCGTCGCGCGCGCCGGCGTTTCTGCGCAAAGTCGGGTTGCGGCCGATGGCACTGGGCCTTGATCTGCGCGGCGGCCTGTACCTGCTCTACCAGGTCGATGTGGAAGGTGCTATCAGCCAGCTGCTCGACTCCTACGAGCAAGGCTTCCGCCGGGCGCTGGCCAACGCCAAGATCAGCTTTACCGATATCGTGACCTACACCTCGGGCGGAAGCTCGATGCCCAATGCGCTGCGCATTCTGCTGCCGCCTGATGCCGATGTAGCCACGGCCCTTGCGGCTGTGAAGAAGGACAACTCCGATCTGACCTTCAGCGTGGCGCACCTCGCAGACGGACCAGCGATCGAGATGGCGCTGACCCAGGCGCAGATCACCGCGCGGCGTGACTACGCGATCGAGAAGAATCGCACGACTCTGAGCAATCGCGTCAATGAGATGGGAGTGTCCGAGCCGATCGTGCAACGTCAGGGCGCCGACAAGATCAACGTGCAGCTGCCGGGTGTCAGCAACGCGGCCGCCGTCAAGGATCTGATCGGCAAAGTGGCGACGCTCGAGTTCCGCATGGAGGACACGCAGAACAACGCGGCCGAGGCCGCCGCGCGTGGTCGCCCACCACTGGGCTCGAAGCTCTACAAATACAATGGCGTGCCGGTGCTGCTCAAGCGCGAGCTGATCATCACCGGGGATCAACTCACGAACGCCACTGCCACCACGACCAACGATGGGCCGGCGGTGAGCATTAAGCTGAACGGCCCGGGTGGCGATGCCATGCTGCGCAACACCGAACAGAATGTCGGCAAGCGTATGGGCGTGGTCTACATTGAGAAGACACGCCAGACCACAATGGTCGGTGGCAAGCCAGTCAACAAGGATCTGACCGAAGAGCGCGTGATCAATCTGGCGACGATCCGCGGCGTGTTCTCCAACACCTTCGAGATCACCGGGCTCCAGGCGGGCGAGTCCGGAGACCTCTCGAAGCTGCTGCGGGCCGGTTCCCTCTCGGCACCAATCACGCTGATTGAGGAGCAGGCGATTGGCCCCTCGCTCGGCCAGGACAATATCGTCAAGGGCCGCAACGCGCTGGTGATCGGACTGCTGGCGATATTCATCTTTATGGCGCTCTACTATCATGCCTTTGGCATGGTGGCGAACGCAGTATTGCTGGCCAATGTGATTCTGCTTACTGCGCTGCTGGCTATCCTGCATGCCTCGCTCTCGCTGCCCGGCATCGCCGGTATCATCCTCACCGTAGGCATTGCGGTCGATGCCAACGTGCTGATCTACGAGCGCATCCGCGAGGAGCTGCGCAACGGCGTAACGCCGCAGGCGGCGATCCGCGCCGGCTTCGAGAAGGCTTTCTCGGCGATCTTCGACTCCAACGTCACCGCCTTCCTGGCGGGCCTGGTGCTGTATGTGTTCGGTACCGGGCCAGTACAGAGCTTTGCCATCGTCCTGCTGCTCGGGATCATCACCTCGATGTTTACCTCGCTGCTGGGCAGTCGTGCGCTGATCACGCTGATGTATGGCGGCGCGCGCAAGATCACAAAGCTGTCGATCGGTTAAGGAGTTAAGGGACCGTGGAATTCTTTCATAAGCCGACCAGCTTTCCGTTCATGTCCACCCGCAAGATGTGGTACGGGCTTTCCATTATCTTGATGTTAGTCAGCATCGGCTCCTTCTTCGGACGCGGCCTGAATCTAGCGATCGATTTCACGGGCGGAGTGCGTATTGAGGCCGCCTTCCCGCAGGCGGCAAACATCGATGCGGTCCGCGCGGCTCTGAAGGCAGCGGGGTTTGATGAAGCGCCAGTGGAGAATTTCGGCTCCTCGCGCGAGATCTCGATCCGCCTGCCGCCGCAGCCAGGTGCCGACAGCGCCGCGATCCGCACCAAGGTCGAGGGCATCCTGCAGAGCCTGGATCCGGGCGCTGAGCTGCGCAGCATCGAGGTCGTGGGTTCGCAGGTCGGCAATGAGCTGCGCAGCAAGGCGACCGAAGCCTTGCTGGGTGCCCTGGCCCTGATCTTCATCTACATCATGTTCCGCTTCCACACCTGGAGGCTCTCGGCCGGCGCCATCCTTGCGGTGCTGCATGATCCGATCCTGGTGCTCGGGGTATTTTCGGTCAGCCGCACGCCCTTTGACCTGACCGTGGTCGGCGCGATGCTCGCCGTGATCGGTTATTCGCTGAACGATACCGTGGTGGTCTTCGATCGCATCCGCGAACGCTTCGAGAGCAGCCGTCGGCTTGAGCCGCGCCTGGTGCTCGATCAGTCCATCAACCAGACGCTCTCACGAACGATCATGACCAAGGTCGTGACGCTGATCGTGGTCGTGGCGCTGTACGTGCTGGGTGGGCCGGCGCTCAAGGGCTTTTCCGAGGCGCTGATCATCGGCATCGTGGCTGGCACCTACTCCTCGATCTACATCTCCAGTGCCATCGCGCTGGATTGCGGCCTGAAGGCTGATGATCTGCTGCCCAGCGCGGATAAGAAGCCGGTCGACGACCTGCCGTAGTCCTTCGGCTCCAATGTTGCCGCTGCCGGGTATTGGGCTAAGCTCAATGCCATGATCAGCAGCCTCACGGATTCGGCCACCTGGCTGGCATTTGCCACGCTGACGGCGCTCGAGACGGTCCTCGGGCTCGATAATGTCGTATTCATCTCGATTGCAGTGCGGCCATTTTCGCACGCGACGCGGGCGCGAGCGCGGGCCATCGGACTGTCGCTCGCCATGCTGCTGCGCATCGTACTGTTGTACTCGGTCATCTGGCTCGCGGGGCTCACGCGCGTGCTCTTCACGGCCGGATCCGTCCCGGTGTCGATCCGTTCGCTGATCCTTGCTGGCGGCGGATTGTTCTTGCTGGCCAAGAGTGTGCTGGAGATCCATCGGACTCTGGAAGGCCCAAAGACCGTGGCGCCGCGCGTGGCGGCACATTTCCCGCTGCTCGTGCTGCAGATCGTGATAATTGATCTGCTGTTTTCGTTCGATTCGATCTTTACCGCGGTCGGGGTCGCCCGTCCGGATCAGATCGATGTGATGATCGCAGCGATCGTGGCATCGATGCTCGCGATGCTGTGGCTGTCCGGGCGGATCGGGGAACTGATCGAGGAACATCCGACGATCAAAATGCTGGCGCTCGCTTTCCTGGTGCTGATTGGCGCGACGCTCATTGCCGAGAGCCTCGATGTGCACCTGCCGAAACAGTATCTGTACTTCGCGATGGTGTTTGCGATCCTGGTGGAGATTGTAAATGTCAGGCTGCGAGCCCGGCGTCGCGCGCGCCGGGCGCCTACGCGCAATCGAAGCGAAAAGCATTAGCCCCGTAGCTTTCCCCGGAGTCGCCCGCCTCGGCCTCAGCCGCCGGCGATAGCCTCGCGACTGAGCTTGCGGAGCCGGCTGTGATGACGCCCGTAGAAATAGTAGATCGCCAGCCCGATAAGGGCCCAGACGATGAGCCGGACCCAGTTGTCCAGATTCAGGAACCCCATCATCGCCCCGCAGAACAGCACGCCCATGGTGCAGGTGAACCACGGCCAGCGTACCCGAAAGGGCCGGTGAAGATGCGGGCGCGTGTATCGCAGCACCAGGACGCCGATGCATACCATGACGAATGCGAGCAGCGTGCCGATCGAGACCAGCTCGCTCAATATGTTGATCGGAAACACCCCAGCCAGGAACATCGCAAACAGTCCCGTGATCAAGGTGGCTAAATGTGGAGTGCGAAAGCGCGGATGTACGGACCCTATGCTCTGGGGCAGCAGACCGTCGCGCGCCATCGCGAGCATGATCCGCGCCTGGCCCAGCACTAATACTAGGATTACCGAGGTGAGGCCCATCAGCGCGCCAAAAATGACCCAGGAACTAAGCCAGCGCAGCTCCGGGTGCGCATCAAGCGCCACTGCCACCGGCGCCGCGTCATTTAGTTGCGTGTAGGGCAGGAGGCCCGTGAGGACGCCCGACATGAGAATGTAAAGGAGGGTGCAGATCAGCAGACCGGCCATCAGCCCGAACGAGACATCACGTTGCGGATTCTTGGCCTCCTGTGCCGCGGTCGACACCGCGTCGAAGCCGACATAGGCGAAGAAAATCACCGAGGAGGCGCGCAGCACTCCGGACCAGCCGAAATCGCCCCAGTGGCCCGTGTTGGCCGGAACGAACGGTATCCAGTTATGGGTGCTCACGTAGAAACTGCCAAACCCGATGATCGCCAGCACGATCGAGACTTTAATGAGGACGATGATGTTGTTGACCCACGCGGACTGCTTGATGCCGACGTAGCAGATCAAGGTCACTATGGCGACGATGAACATTGCCGGCAGATTAAGAATCGCGCCGGTCGCGACGATCCGAAAGCCGTCGGGCGCATCGAGCGGCGCCGAAGTCAGGGCTACTGGCAACGCCGGTACCCCAAAGTGCTCAAGTAGTTTGGTGAAGTAGCGACCCCAGCCCACGGCGACAGTGCCCGAGGCCACACCGTACTCGAGCATCAGGTCCCAGCCAATGAACCAGGCCGCAAACTCGCCCAGGGTCGCGTAGCTGTAGGTGTAGGCGCTGCCAGCGAGCGGCACCATGGAGGCAAATTCGGCGTAGCACAGGCCTGCGAACACGCAGCCTATTCCGGCGATGATGAACGACAACACGATTGCCGGCCCGGCGTGTACGGCGGCCTGAACGCCCGTAAGCACGAAAATGCCGGTGCCGATTGTGCAACCAATGCCAAGGGCGGTCAGATGCCAGGGGCCCAAAGAGCGTTTGAGCTTCGAATCGCGGCTCTCGGCCGCGATCTGGTCCATCGGCATCGTTGCCCAGAGCTTGCTGGCCATCGGCGGGTCGTCCTTAGGAGTAACGGGGAACTCTTATGCCTTTGTCTTGGACTTTACACGGCGCGCTGCACCCGGAACATGGGGCGCGATTGCGGCCAGCAGCTCCACGTAGACCCGCGGAGTACCCGCCACGATGTCGCCGCCCATGGTGTAGTCATCACCGTTGAGAGTGCCGATGTGGCCCCCGGCCTCCTGGATCAGCAGTTGCCCAGCTGCAGTGTCCCAGGGTTTGAGGCCCATTTCCCAGAAGCCATCCACCCGTCCGGCGGCGACATAGGCCAGATCGAGGGCAGCCGAGCCGGCGCGGCGGATGCCGGCGGCGCGGCTCATCACGACCTTGAGCATTTGCAGGTAATCATCGGTCTGCTGCGCATCGCCACGAAAGGGCAGACCGGTTGCGATCAACGAGCCCTCGAGCGTGCGCTGCTTGGTGACGCGGATCTTGCGATTCTCAAGCTGCGCGCCGACGCCGCGGGTCGCGGTGAACAGCTCCAGGCGCAGCGGATCGTAAATAGCGGCTACTTCCAGGCGGCCATTGATCTGGCAGGCAATGGAGACTGCAAACACCGGGAAGCCGTGCAGGAAATTGGTGGTGCCGTCGAGCGGATCAATGATCCAGACGGTGTCGCCCGCGCCTGAGGCGCCGCTCTCCTCGGCGAGGAAGGCGTGATCCGGATAGTGCTTGCGAATGATCGCGATGATCTCGCGCTCGGCCGCCTGGTCGACGTCACTGACGAAATCGTTCCGCCCCTTGCTCGAGACTGCAATGCTATCGAGACGGGGGATCGCGCGGACTATGACCTCGCCGGCGCGCCGGGCCGCTTGGATCGCAATCGTGAGCAATGGGTGCATGACAAACAGCTTCCGGCCATGAGGCGAAGGCCTAGAATATCAGGTTATCCGCCCGCGACCCGGGCCACGTGTCCTTTTATCTGGCTCTAACAAACCATGATCCGTTTCGTTCTTGTCGATACTTCTCATCCAGGCAATATCGGTGCCGTGGCGCGCGCCATGAAAAATATGGGGCTCAGCGAGCTGGTACTGGTGCGCCCGGTCGCATTCCCGCACGCGGAAGCGACCGCGCGCGCCTCGGGCGCCGATGACCTGCTCAAGGCGGCACGAGTCTGCGATACGGTGGCCGAAGCCGTGAGCGGTTGTGGGCTGGTCATGGCAACGACCTCGCGCGATCGTGAGCATTATCATCGACTGCTCGATGTGCGCGAAGCGGCGGGCATGGCGGTCGGCGCCGCGGCTTCCGCGCCGGTTGCGCTGCTGTTTGGCACCGAGCGGACCGGACTGACCAACCAGGATCTGGCCATCGCGCACGCGTTGCTGCGGATTCCTACCAGCGAAACCTATGCCTCGCTGAATCTGGCGATGGCCGCGCAGATTGTCGCCTACGAAATCCTGCGAGCGCAGGGTGTGACAGTGAGGCCGATGACGCGCGAGACGGTGCTTGCGACGCCGGAGGATCTCGGGCGCCTTTATGCGCACCTGGAAGCGGTGCTGGAAGAAATTGATTTTCGCGATCGCACGGCCACTGGCCAGCATCTGATGAATCGCATTCGGCGTCTGTTGCAGCGGGCCGAGCCGGATTTGAATGAGGTCAATATCCTGCGTGGCATCCTGACTGCCGTGCAAAACAACCGCCGACGCGCGGGCACGGGCCGCTTGTGAGCCGCGAGCGCGCCGCCGTGACCGCAGAACCGACTGTGGCCAGCGCTGCCGCACAGCGGCCGATTTATCTTGATTACGCGGCCACCACCCCAGTTGATCCGCGCGTCGCTGAACGCATGATTGCGTGCCTGGGGTTCGAGGGCCTGTTTGGCAATCCCTCATCGACGCACGCCTTTGGACGCGCGGCGCGCGCAGCGATTGAGCAGGCGCGAGCTGAGGTGGCGGCGCTCATTGGCGCGCCGCCCCAGGATTTGGTGTTCACCTCCGGCGCCACCGAATCCGATAACCTGGCAGTGCTCGGTGTCGCCCGCGGGGAACGCCGACGTGGTGGCCACGTGATCACTGCACGCACTGAACATAAGGCGGTACTCGATGCCTGCAAGCAGCTCGAGCGTGAAGGGCACGAAGTCACCTACCTGGTACCCGACCGCTCAGGAATTATCAGTCCCGAGCAGGTACGCGAGGCGCTACGGCCCGCGACCGTGCTGGTTTCGATCATGCATGCCAACAATGAAATTGGCATCGTTCAGGACATTGCCGCGATTGGCGCGCTCTGCCGTGCCCACGGCGCCGCTTTTCATGTCGATGCGGCACAGAGTGCGGGCCGGCTACCGCTGGATGTGCAGGCCCAGCAGATCGATTTGCTGGCCCTGACTGCGCACAAGCTGTATGGGCCGAAGGGGATCGGTGCGCTTTACGTCCATCCACGCTGCCGTGCGCGTCTGGTCCCGCTACAGTTCGGCGGCGGCCAGGAGCGCGGCCTGCGCTCGGGCACGCTGCCGGTGCATCAGGTCGTCGGTTTCGGTGCGGCCTGCCGGATCGCGCGCGAGGAGGGCGCTGCCGAGGCGCAGCGGCTGCTGGCACTGCGCGAGCAGCTGTGGCTGGCGCTCAGTGTGCTGCCCGACCTGCGGCGCAATAGTGAAGCCGCGCGTTCACTGCCCGGTATTCTCAACGTCGCCTTCCCAGGCGCGGAGGGTGAGAGTCTGCTGTTCGGGCTACCGGAGCTCGCGCTGACCACGGGATCGGCCTGCAATTCTGACTCCGATGAGCCCTCGTACGTACTGCGCGCGCTCGGGCTCGATACTGCAACGGCACAGAGCTCACTACGCTTCAGCCTCGGTCGCTACACGACCGCCAGTGACATCGAGCGCGCCGCGGCAGCGGTATGTCGCGAGGTGCGCCGCCTGCGCGGGATTAGCCCATGAGCTCGATCCTCGTTCCGGAGCTGCCGGAAAAGGTGCGGGCCCTGTTCACCCATTTGCAGCATGCCGGGCCCCTGGAGCCTGCCGATGGGAGCGTGGTCCAGGGCGAAGCCGGCAGTGTGAGTCAGGGGGTACAGGTCCGGTTTTTCTTGCAGGTCGAGGGGTTGCAGATCAGGGCTGCTGCCTACCAGGCCTACGGCTGCCCCTATACGCTGGCCGCTTGTGAGTGGCTCGCCCAGGCCCTGCCTGGCCGCAGCCGTGATACGCCCTGGCCCGGTGGTCCGCAGCAGTGGGCCGAGGCTCTGCAGGCGCCGCCGGAGCGCCTGGGCCGGTTTCTGGTTATCGAGGATGCGCTTCGGGCAGCCCAGGCGGCCTGGCGCAGCAGGGTGGGTTAGGTAAATGAGCCCCGCTCCATTAAAATGCAGCCATGGCCATCTCACTCAGCCAATCTGCCGCCGATCGTGTTCGCAACCAGCTGGCTAGCCGGGGCCGGGGCCTCGGCCTGCGTTTGGGGGTCAAGCCGGCGGGCTGCTCGGGATTTAGCTACGTGGTCGGTTTTGCCGACGAAGCCGGGCCGGATGATCTGGTTTTCGAGGATTTTGGCGTGCGCGTGTTCGTAGATCGGCAAAGCCTGCCGATGCTCGATGGTACGCGGGTCGATTTCGTGCGCGAAGGGCTCAACGAGTCGTTCCACTTCGAAAACCCCCAGGTGCAGGCCGAATGCGGTTGCGGAGAGAGCTTCTCAGTCTGAAAGTCCTTAACTTTCGGGCACTTCCGAATCGGTCGTCATTGCCGCGCGAGGCCCTGAACGGGTACACTCCGCACCCCTTTTTGATCCTCAATTTGAAGGAATGCTTATGGCGCTCGAGCGCACCCTGTCCATTGTGAAGCCCGACGGCGTGGCCGCGAACCAGATCGGCGAGGTCTACCGGCGCTTCGAGGCCGGCGGACTCCGGATCATTGCCGCGCGCATGCTGCACCTCTCCGTAGCGCAGGCCGAGGCATTTTATGCTGTGCACCGCGAGCGGCCGTTCTACAAGGATCTGGTGCGCTACATGAGCTCCGGCCCCGTGATTGCCCAAGTGCTCGAGGGGGAGAATGCCATCGCGAAGAATCGTGACCTGATGGGCGCGACCGATCCGAAGAAGGCTGCGGCCGGCACCATCCGCGCAGACCTGGCCAAGAGCATTGAAGCCAATGTGGTGCACGGCTCGGATGCTGCAGATACCGCGGCACGCGAGATCGCGTTTTTCTTTAGCGGTACCGAGCTGTGCCCGCGCGCCTAGGCGCGAGTGTGCACCAGCCCTGAAGGCAAGCCATGGCCGAGCGATTGGATCAGAACACGCTGGTGAATCTGCTCGGCCTGCCGCAGGCAGAGCTGGCGGCCTTCTGTACGGGCCTCGGCCATAAGCCGTTTCGCGCGCGCCAGCTGATGAACTGGCTCTACAAGCGCGGCTGCACCGACTTTGCCCAGATGACCGATCTGGCCAAGGACTTCCGCCAGCAACTGGCGGTGAGCGCCGAGGCGCGGCTGCCCGAAATCGTCACCGAGCAGCGCTCGGCCGATGGCACCATCAAGTGGCTGCTGCGGGCTGATGCTTCGCAGGCCTTCGAGATGGTCTACATTCCGGAGACCGATCGCGGCACGCTGTGTATCTCCTCACAGGTCGGCTGTGTGCTCGATTGCGCGTTCTGCTCGACGGCGCAGCAGGGGTTCAACCGCAACCTCACGACCGCCGAGATTGTCGGTCAGGTGTACCTGGCCAACCGCGAGCTCGGTTTTCACCCGGCTGGCGATCGCATCATCACCAACGTGGTGCTGATGGGCATGGGCGAGCCCCTGGCCAACTTTCGCAACGTCGTGCCCGCCCTCCATATCCTGACCGATGATCTGGCCTTCGATCTCTCGCGCCGGCGCGTGACGCTCTCGACCTCGGGGCTCGTACCGCAGATCTACAGGCTGGCCGAGGTCAGCAATGTCGCGCTCGCTGTCTCGCTGCACGCGCCCGATGATGAACTGCGCAGCCAGCTGGTGCCGATCAACCGCCTGCATCCGATCGCCGAGCTGCTGGCGGCCTGCTGGCACTACCTCGATGAGCAGAACGGGCGCAGCGTCACCTTTGAGTATGTAATGCTCGAGGGTGTCAACGACTCACCTGCCCAAGCCCGGGCGCTGGCGCTACTGCTGATCGGCCATCCTGCCAAGGTCAATCTGATCCCCTTTAATCCCTTTCCGGGTACCAGCTTCCGGCGTTCGAGCGATGAGGCGATCAACCGCTTTCGCGACGAACTGCTGCAGCGCTCTGTGATGACGACAATTCGCCGTACTCGCGGCGGTGACATCGATGCAGCGTGTGGGCAGCTGGTCGGCAGCGTGCAGAATCGCACCGTGCTGCGCCTCGGTGAAAAACAGCGCATAGCCATTCAGGTGGTTCAATGAAAACAATAATCTATGCGGGCCTTGGCATTCTGGCGTTGCTCGCAGTCGGCTGCGCTTCCAAGCCCAAGGTCACCGGTTCGGGCACGAGCAGCAGCAACAACGCCATCGCTGAACAGAGTTCGAGCAAGACCCAGCAGGCGGCGAGTCTTAACCTGCAGCTGGGCGTGGATTACATGCAGATCGGAAACCTGCAGGTCGCCGAACAGAAGCTTCTCAAGGCTCAAGAGGAGAATCCGCGCGATCCGCAGGTGCACAGCGCACTCGCACTGTTGTATGTGCGCATTGGTAATGACACGAAGGCAAACGCTCAATACAAAGAAGCGCTACGTCTCGCCCCAAGCGACCCGGTAGTACTAAACTTCTACGGTGTTTACCTGTGCGGCAAGGGACGTACTGATGAGGGCGTCAAGTACCTGACCCAGGCGGCTCAGAATCAGCTTTATCAAACGCCGTGGGCTGCCTACACCAACGCCGGCCTGTGTCTGCACGATGCCAAGCGTATTCCGGAGTCGGAGCAATACTTCCTACGGGCGGTTTCGATCAAGCCCAACTTTGAGCAGGCGGTCGTGCAGCTTGGTCTGGTCGAGATTGAATTGCAGCATCCTGCCGACGCGGCGCGTCTGGTGCGCGAATACCTCGCGATCGGACAGGCCAGTGCGGATGTGCTGCTGGTAGGCTGGCGCGCCGCGCAGCAGCTGGATGATCAGGAGGCCACTGCGCGCTATGCCAAGCGCCTGCAGAGTGAGTTCCCGACCAGCGAACAGGCCCGTGCGGTCGGCGATGCAGGCCACAAGTAGCATGCTGAACGAGAGCCTCGAGAGCAAGCCCGCCGGCCTGGGAGCACGCCTGGAAAAGGCCCGCGATCGGCTCGGCTGGACCCAGATGCAGGCCGCTGAGAAGCTGCATCTAGAGCCACGCGCAATCGCGGCGCTCGAGCGTGAGGACTTCCAGCAGCTCGGGGGCGCCGTGTATGCGCGTGGCCATCTGCGCCGCTACGCGGAGCTGCTCGGGGAATCGCCGGCTGAGATGGAGAGCCTGTTCGCGCAGCGCCCGCAGGCAAGCGTACCTCCGGATCTCGCACGTATCCCGCGCCCGATCATCAGCAGTCGCCGCGCCCGCCGACCGACGCTTGGTCTTTGGCCGGTGGCAGTACTCGCCGGCGTACTGCTGGTGGGGGGTTTAGTCTGGTGGGCCGTTCGCTCGATGCCCAGACACGCGGCCTCCGGGCTCGAAACGGTCACCGAGAGTATCAAGATTGATAAATTGGCTGGCGCCGCTCCGGCCGCAGCGAGTTCTGCCCCCGCTGCCGCCCCCAATGGCGCGGCTGCGGTGGCCACTACGCCGCTGGCAGCGCCTCAGCCGTCGGCAAGCGCCAGCAACGCCGTAGCATCTGCGCCGCCTGATCCTCTGAAGCTTGCGCTGCGCTTTCGGCAGGACACCTGGGCTGAGATTTATGATTCAGGCGGCACGCGCCTGTGGTACGACGTCGGCGCGGCAGGCTCCGAGCAGAAGCTCAGTGGCCATGCGCCGTTGCACCTGGTGCTGGGCAACGCCGCGGCCGTCGCGATCACGATCAACGGCAGGAGCGTGCCGCTCTCGGCCACAATTCGCGGGACACCCAATGTCCGTTTCTCGATTGGCGAGGACGGGCAGGTTTCCGAAGCCCCGTAAATGTTCAGATGAATTGAAAGCGCCGGCTCGTTCGATGCCGGCAGGGGCGCCGTCGACGCGGGGCACCGGCAAAGTGAGTGATGTGCGATGGAGATCCATTGAGCAAGCAGGTCCAACCCGTTCGAGGCATGAACGATGTGCTGCCCGAGCAGATCGGCGCTTGGCAGTACCTGGAGCAGGTGCTGCGGGGGCTGCTGGCAGCCTATGGCTACGAGCAGCTGCAGCTGCCGGTGCTCGAGCATACCGAGCTGTTCCGTCGCGGCATCGGTGAACTCACCGACATTGTCGAGCGCGAGATGTATACGTTCACCGATATCGGTGGTGAGAGCCTGACCTTGCGTCCGGAAGCGACCGCAGGTGTGGTGCGGGCTGCCATCTCCAACGGCTTGCTGCGCGGCGCACGCCTGAAGTTGTGGTGCGCTGGCCCGATGTTCCGGCATGAGCGGCCGCAGAAAGGCCGCTACCGGCAGTTTCATCAGGTCAGTATCGAGGCGCTTGGCTTTCCCGGGGCGGACATCGAGGCTGAGCTGATTGCATTGACCGCACGGCTATGGCGGACACTGGGAATTAGCCGCGTGCGCCTGCTGATCAACAGCCTCGGCAGCAGCGCGGCGCGCCAGGCCTACCGCGCACGCCTAGTGGACTACTTCTCGGCGCACCAGGCCGAGCTGGACGAGGACAGCCGCCGCCGCCTGGCGGGCAATCCGCTGCGGATCCTCGACAGTAAAAACCCGGCGATGCAGGCGCTGATTGGTGCCGCACCGCTCCTGACCGAGCATCTGGATGAGGCCTCGCGCGAGCAATTCGCGTCCCTGTGCACTACGCTGGAAGCACTTGGCATACCGTACATCATCAATCCGCGCCTGGTGCGTGGCCTCGATTACTATTCGGGCACGGTATTCGAATGGGTCACCGACGCTCTGGGCGCCCAGGACGCCGTGTGCGCCGGCGGTCGCTATGACGGGTTGATCGAACTGCTCGGCGGCGAACCGACGCCCGGGATCGGTTGCGCAATGGGAATCGAGCGGGTGGCCGAGCTGCTCACCCAGGCCGGAACCGTACCGCCGCCTGCGCCCCCGGCGGTCTACCTGATCGCCAGTGGCACACGGGCCGAGCGCGAAGCGCTGTGCCTGGCTGAGCGGCTGCGCGAGGCCCTGCCAGGGCGAAGCGTGCTGGTGAACTTGGGCGGCGGGAACTTCAAGAACCAGTTTCGCCGGGCCGACAAGAGTGGGGCACACGTGGCCCTGATTCTGGGAGAAGAAGAACTGAGCCGTGGCGTGGCGGCAGTGAAACCTTTACGCGAGACCGCTGGTCAGAGCGAATACCCGCTCGCTGAAGTGCCGGCACGCATCGCAGCGCTGTTCTGAGGAGAGAGAAGTGGTTGATGAGTATTTGAGTGAAAAAGAGCAATGGGAGCAGGCGCTGGCGTGGCTACGTGAAAACGTACCCTGGATGCTCGCGGGCGTAGCACTGGCGGTTCTGATCGTTGGTGGCTGGCGCTGGTATCAGGCGCGCCTGGAGCAACAGAGGCTCGCAGCGGGCAGTCGCTACGAGCTGCTGCTCGCCGCCTTCAGCAAGAATGAGCTGGCAACCGCAGTGACGATTGCTGATCAGCTGCGCCATGACTACCCCAAGCTTGGGTATAGTGATCAGGCCGATATGATCGTGGCGCGACTGCAGGTTGAGAACAACGATGAGCAGGCGGCCATTGATCGGCTCGAACGCGTCATGACAAGCACACACGACCCGCAAGTGGCGCTGCTGGTGCGACTGCGGGCGGCACGGCTGCTGCTCGATAAGGGTAAGCCCGATGATGCGCTCGCGACCCTGAAAGTCGAGCAGACCGGTGCCTTTTCCCTGGCCTACGCGGAGACCCGAGGGGATGCGCTGCTGGCCAAGGGTGACAAGGATGGTGCACTCAGGGCTTATCGGGAAGCGCAGGCTGGCAAAGGCGCCGGGGTCGATCCGGCACTCCTGAATCTGAAGATCAACGAGCTGAGTCGGTCCTAAAGGAATTTGCATGCGTATTTCTGCAACCCGTTTGCTACTGGCCTCTACGCTTCTGCTGCTGATAGCGGCCTGTTCCTCAACTGACAAAGACGACAAGCCGGTAGCGCTGGATAAGAAATTCGTGCAGCAGGTGGACGTTAAACGCCTCTGGCACGCCTCGCTCGGGGGCGAACTGCCGAAACTCCGGCTTGGCCTGGCACCGGTCGTGGACGGCAATCGGGTCTATATCAGTAGTGGCAAAGGCACGGTCGAGGCCCTTGATCTGGCAAGCGGACACGAACTGTGGAAGCGCCCGCTCGGCACGATCATCGGCGGTGGCCCTGGAGTCGGGGAAGGACTGGTGGCAGTTGGCGGCAGTGGCGGGCAGGCCATTGCACTCTCGGCCAGCACGGGCAACGTGCTGTGGCGTGCGCCGCTGGGCGGCGAAATACTTGCGGCGCCAGCAATCAGCGGCCATGTGATGGTCGTGCACACGGTCGATGGCAAGCTCTTTGGGCTGAACACTGCCAATGGCGAGCAGCTGTGGGTCGCCGATCAGCAGGTGCCGCGCCTGTCGCTGCGTGGTACGAGCCCGCCCTTAATCAGTGGCGAAGTGGTCTATACCGGCTTCGATAATGGTCGCCTGGTCGCGGTGACGCTGGCTGCCGGCAAGGCGGTCTGGGACGTGGCCGTAGGTCAGGCTCGCGGCAGTTCGGAACTGCAGCGGCTGATCGATGTGGACTCACCTGCGGTAATTGACGGGGATGATATTTTCTCGGTCAGCTATCAGGGCCGCGTGGTGCGGCTTGGACGCGATTCGGGCAATCTGGTGTGGTCGCGCGATGTCTCGAGCTACCGCGGCCTCGCCATCGATGCCACAAGTGTCTACGTGGCCACTGCCGAGGGTGAGGTGGTTAAGTTTGACCGTACCAACGGTACCGAACAGTGGCGCATCAAGACCTTGGCGCGGCGCATGCTGACCGCACCTGTGGTGTACCGGGGGCGGATCGTCGTCGGCGACGCTGAGGGCTTCGTGCACTGGATCTCGCCGAGCGATGGCAAGCTGCTGGCGCGCGAGAAGATAGGCAAGCGCATCAGTGCTACGCCGATCGCAGCGGGCGACAAGCTGCTGATTTACACCGACACCGGCGAGCTCACCGCCTTCAGCACACCGGCTGGCTGATGCGAGATGCTGCCGGTCGTCGCGATAGTTGGCCGGCCAAATGTCGGTAAGTCAACGCTCTTCAATGCGCTGACCCGCACGCGCGACGCGATTGTCGCTGACGTCCCGGGCGTCACGCGCGATCGTCAGTACGGTTACTCCCGCATCGGCACCGTACCCTGCGTGCTGATCGATACCGGCGGGCTGATTGAACACCCCACCGGTCTTGATGCTCAGATGCGCCGGCAGACCGAAGTGGCGATTGCCGAGGCCGATTTTCTGATCCTGCTCACCGATGCGCGGGCTGGGCTCGTGTCCCAGGATCGCTTCGTGGCCGAACAGCTGCGCCGCTCCGGCAAACCGGTCCTGGTGGTCGCCAACAAGGGCGAGGGGCTTGATACCGACCTGATGGCGGCGGACTTTCATCAGTTGGGCTTTGCTGCTCCCCGCGTCATTTCCGCAAGCCACGGCGATGGCGTGCGCGAGATGATCGATCATCTGCTCGAGGGTGTGCCGCAGAACCCACCACCAGCCGAGCCGACCGCTGCGATTCGCGTGGCCATTATCGGCCGGCCAAATGTCGGTAAGAGCACGCTGGTCAACCGTCTGATCGGGGAGGAGCGCGTAATTGCCAGCCCCGAGCCTGGGACGACCCGCGACTCGATCCTGGTACCGTTCGAGCGCGATGGGCGCGAGTTCCTGCTGGTCGATACGGCCGGCGTACGGCGGCGCGCGAAGGTCGAGGATCCAGTGGAGCGCGCGAGTGTCGCCCGCACGCTGCAGGCAATTGCCGAGGCCCACTGCGTCGTCATGGTGCTCGATGCCCATGAAGGGGTGGGCGAGCAGGATGCGACCGTGCTCGGCGAGGCGCTGGAGCGTGGCCGGGTACTGTTTATTGCCGTGAACAAGTGGGATGGCATCCCCTCCGAACAGCGCGAGGACATCCGGCGCCAGATATCGCTCAAACTCGATTTTGTGCCGTTCGCACCGCTCCATTTCATCTCTGCCCGTCACGGGACCGGCGTCGGCGAACTGGCACGTGACCTGATCAAAGGCTTCGATGCCTCGATGAGCGCGATGCCAACGCCACTGCTGACCCGCACGCTCGAGCGCGCCCTTGAGGCCCACCAGCCGCCGCTGGTGCGCGGTCGGCGCATCAAGCTGCGCTATGCGCATCAAGGCGGTCGCAATCCGCCGCGAATCATCATCCACGGCAACCAGACTGTGTCGGTGCCCGAGGCGTACCGTCGCTATCTGGCCAATGTCTATCGCGAGGCGTTCGATCTGTATGCCACGCCGGTGGCGATCGAGTTTCGTACCGATAAGAACCCGTACGATCGGGCTAAGGCGGGGACGAAGGGGAAGCGGCGGGCTCCGGGGTCAAAAATAATGCCGGGTCGACGAACGCGCGGTTGAGCGCGACCCCAAAGTGCAGGTGCGGCCCGGTCACGCGCCCGGTCGCCCCAGAGAGCCCGATCTGTTGCCCGCGCCGGACCAGCGCACCGACCTTCACGCCAATCACCGACAAGTGACAATACATTGTGATCAGACCCTGGCCGTGATCGACCAGGATCGTATTGCCATTGAAGAAGTAGCCCCCGGTATCGACCACCCGACCATCGGCTGCCACTTGCACCGGCGTACCTGAGGGAACTGCGATATCCATCCCTGAGTGCGGCGCCCGCGATTCGCCGTTGAACACGCGCCGCAGCCCAAACGAGCTGGTCCGTATCCCGGCGGCAGGTGCCAGCAGCAGGAGCGACTTGGGCAGCTTCATCGTGAAGGTGGCGAGCGCCGCATGCAGGCGCTGCTGCTCACGCTGATAACGCGCGAGATCCTTCGCCGACAGATCAACCTTCGAGGGCGGAACGGTCAGCTGCTGCTCCGCGTATTGCTTTGGACCGACGCTGTAGGTGAGCTCGCGCGCCGTTCCATCAGCTTCGTGGATATCCAGTACACGTTCCCCAGGCAGCGCCGACAGCGGAATGCCGACCACCGCAAGCCACCCATCCCGATCAGGCAGCACCATGACCGGCACGCCTTCCTCAGCAACGGCCGCTGGCTTTTTTGTGCTGCTGCCCAGCTGCAACAGCGCGACGCCGCCGGGCACGAGGCTTTGCTGCGGCAGCTGCAGAGCCCGTGCGGGGGCTGCCAGCATCAGCAGCCACAGCGCAGCCACGCAGGTGAGGGCGCTTCGGCTGAGCGGCTTGCTCGATCTCACGTCAAGTCCTGTCGAGTGACGCGTGCGCGCAGGCGCCCGGAGGCCAGTCGGGCCTCGATCTCATCGCCGATCTGCACGGCGGCCGCTGAATGCACCACGGTCCCATCGGCCGCGCGCGTGACCACCGCGAACCCGCGGCTGAGGGTCGCCAGCGGGCTGATGGCCTGCAGGCCGTGACTGGCCAGCCCGAAACGAGTCTCGGCAGCGACCAGCCTGGTACGTATCGCCAGCGCCAAACGCGCTCCCAGTGCGCCGCGGCGCAGCTCGAGCTCGCGCAACGCGCCGGCGGGGGAGCGCGCGAGGACTCGCGCACCCAGGCGATGCACGCGCTCGCCCGCCCGCTCAAGCATGCGCGTGCTGGCCCGCTGCAGGCGCAGCTCGAGCTCATCGAGTCGCTGTCCGTGCTGCATCAGCCGTGCTCCCGGATGGGCTACGCGCAGTCGGGCCTGCGCGGCCGCAAGCCGTGCACGCTCATCCTCCAGCTGTCGGCGCATCGCCGCGCCAAAGCGTTGGCGCAGCTGGTCGAGGCGCTCAAGCCAGTGGCGCCGGTCCGGGACCACCAGCTGGGCAGCGGCCGTGGGAGTCGGCGCACGAACGTCAGCCGCAAAGTCAGCAATCGTGAAATCTACCTCATGGCCGATTCCGGTAACGACCGGGATTGGCGAGCGCGCTATGGCGCGCGCCACCTGCTCATCGTTGAAGGCCCACAGATCTTCAAGTGAGCCGCCACCTCGCGCCAGTATCAGCACATCGCATTCAGCGCGGCCCGCTGCGAGCTCCAGCGCGGCCAGGATTGCCGGTGCTGCCGCGGCGCCCTGTACCGGCACCGGGTAGATCAAAACGTCACTGGCCGGAAAGCGCCTCGCCAGAACATGCAGCATGTCCCGCAGCGCGGCGCCTGTGGGGGAGGTGATCAGGCCAATCCGCCGCGGAGCTGCCGGCAGCGCGCGTTTTTTCTCGGTTGCGAACAAGCCTTCGGCCGCCAGGCGTGCTTTGAGCTCCTCGAAGGCGCGCTTGAGTGCGCCAAGCCCCGCTTCCTCCAGGTACTCCACCAGCAGCTGGAAGTCTCCGCGCGGCTCATACAGGCTGACACGCCCGCGTGCCAGCACCAGCTGGCCCTCCCGCGGGGTGAAGCCGGCCAGTTGATTGCGGGCCTTCCACATGGCACATCGCACCTGTGCGCCCTGATCCTTGAGCGAGAAATACCAGTGGCCGGAGGCCGGGCGGGCGAAATTGGAGACTTCCGCCTCGATCCAGACGGTGGCGATGCCGGCCTCGAGCAGCAGGCGGACCTCGCGGTTCAATCGCGTGACGCTGTAGATGTCCGCCCCGGCGGGCGCCAGGCCGCGGGAGCGGTCATGCGGACCGTTCATTGGCCTATCTTAGCTGTTTGGCGCGTGGACGCTGCGTGTCGGCAGAGCCCGGGAGGGCGGGCGCCGGCATGGCCGGCGCTGCTCCCGGGTGACAGGGACGGTTCTGGTTTACCGCCCGCCGGCCGGTGCGTACAATGGCTCGCTTCTTTTTGGAATCCTGAATCCATGCGAATTCTCGAAGAAGCACTCACCTTTGACGACGTCCTGCTGGTGCCAGCGCGCTCCGATGTGCTGCCGCGCGACGTCGATCTGTCCACGCAGCTAACCAAACGCATCCGCATCGGCTTGCCGATTCTATCGGCGGCCATGGACACCGTGACCGAGGCGCTGCTGGCGATCACGATGGCCCAGGAAGGCGGCATGGGCATCATCCATAAGAACATGAGCATCGAGGCGCAGGCGCGCGAGGTGGTGCGGGTCAAGAAGTTCGAAAGTGGCGTTATCGCGGATCCAATAACGGTCGGCCCTGAGATGTCGATTCGCCAGGTTATCGAACTGACCCGCGCGCGGGGCATCTCGGGCGTGCCTGTAGTCGCCGGCACGAAAGTCCTCGGCATCGTGACGCATCGCGATTTGCGTTTCGAAACCCATCTCGATGCGCCCGTCTCAAGCGTCATGACCCCTAAGCCGCGGTTGATCACCGTGCGCGAGAACGCGCCGAAGGATGAAGTGCTTGCACTGCTGCACAAGCACCGCATCGAAAAGGTGCTGGTTGTGAATGCTGAGGGCGAGTTGCGCGGCATGATCACGGTCAAGGACTTCCAGAAGGCAACCGAGTTTCCACGCGCGAGCAAGGATTCGACTGGACGCTTGCGCGTCGGCGCTGCTGTGGGTACGACACCAGATACCCCTGATCGCGTCGCGGCCCTGCACGATGCCGGCGTCGACGTCGTGGTCGTTGACACGTCGCACGGCCACTCGCGTGGAGTGCTGGACATGGTCTCACTCATCAAGTCCCGCTTCGCGGATCTCGAGGTGATCGCGGGCAACATCGTCACGCGTGAAGCGGCGCTGGATCTGGCGGCCGCCGGTGCCGATGCGGTCAAAGTAGGCATCGGCCCGGGTTCGATCTGCACTACGCGCATTGTTGCCGGTGTCGGCGTGCCGCAGATCTCGGCGGTCTCCAACGTAGCCGAGGCACTTGCCAACCGCGGCATCCCGCTGATCGCCGACGGCGGCATTCGTTATTCGGGCGATCTGGCCAAGGCGATCGCCGCTGGTGCGCATGCGGTCATGATTGGCGGCCTGTTCGCAGGCACTGAGGAATCTCCCGGTGAAGTGGAGCTGTACCAGGGCGCCTCCTACAAGGCCTATCGCGGCATGGGCTCGCTCGGCGCGATGAGCGACAAACACGGCTCGGCCGACCGCTATTTCCAGGACTTGAGCAGCGAGCTTGAGAAACTGGTGCCCGAAGGCATAGAGGGACGCGTGCCCTACAAGGGCAGCCTGGTGTCGATCCTCTATCAGCTGGCCGGCGGTTTACGGGCGGCTATGGGTTATACCGGCAGCCGCAGCATTGATCTGATGCGCACCCAGCCCAGTTTTGTGCGCATCACCACCGCTGGTGTGCGCGAGAGCCACGTGCACGATGTCACGATTACGAAGGAGGCGCCCAATTACCGCATCTCCTGAGATCCGCGCCCACACCGGCGCTGCCCTGGCCACGGATATTCACGCCGATCGCATTCTAATTCTGGATTTTGGCGCCCAGTACACCCAGCTGATCGCGCGCCGCGTGCGCGAGCTGGGGGTGTTTTGCGAGATTCATCCCTGGGATATGACGGATGAGGCGGTACGTCGCTGGGGCGCGCGCGGCATCATCCTCTCAGGCGGTCCAGAATCGGTGACCGAGGCGACGACGCCCCGATCACCGGCCAGTGTATTCGAGCTGGGCGTCCCGGTGCTCGGTATCTGCTACGGCATGCAGACCATGGCAGCGCAGCTGGGTGGCCAGGTCGTACCAGGGGACACGCGGGAGTTTGGCTACGCCGAAGTTAAGGTGCGCGGGTCGTGTCGCTTGTTTGAGGACATATTCGACCGGCGCGAGCCCGATGGCGGGCAGTTTCTCGATGTGTGGATGAGCCACGGTGATCGCGTCGAGGTGCTGCCTGTAGGCTTCGTGGCGGTCGCGGCGACCCATGGCGCGCCGCTGGCGGCGATGGCCGATGAGTCGCGCGGCTTTTATGCCGTACAGTTTCATCCCGAAGTAACCCATACGCGCCAGGGCGCAGCGCTGCTGGAGCGCTTCGTGCGCGAGATCTGCGGATGCGCCGACCTGTGGACTGCGGACAGCATCATTGAGGATGCCATTGCCCGCATCTGCACCCAGGTCGGTGATAGCCAGGTGCTGCTGGGGTTGTCTGGCGGCGTGGATTCCTCGGTCGTGGCCGCACTGTTGCACCGGGCCATCGGGCAGCGACTCACCTGTGTATTTGTTGATCATGGCTTGATGCGCCTTGGGGAGGGCGATCAGGTGATGGCCACCTTCGCCGAGTCCCTTGGTGTACGCGTTATCCGCGTGAACGCAGCTGAGCGGTTTTTCGCCGCGCTCAGGGGCGTAAGCGATCCGGAGCAGAAGCGCAAGATCATCGGTGGGCTGTTTATCGATGTTTTTGCCGAGCAGGCCAAGGCACTGCAGGGCATTCGCTTTCTCGCCCAGGGCACCATTTATCCTGATGTAATCGAGTCGGCTGGCGCCAAGACAGGCAAGGCGCACGTCATCAAGTCCCACCACAATGTCGGTGGGTTGCCGGCAGATCTGAACTTTGCGCTGGTCGAGCCGTTGCGCGAGCTGTTTAAGGACGAAGTACGTCGCATCGGTGTTGAACTGGGGTTGCCGCGGGAAATGGTGTACCGGCATCCGTTTCCGGGACCAGGATTGGCGGTGCGGATTCTGGGTGAAGTGCGATCCGAGTATGCAACGCTGCTACAGAGGGCCGATGCCGTATTCATTGAAGAGCTGCGCCGTCATGGCCTCTATGACAAAACTAGCCAGGCGTTCGCAGTGTTTCTGCCGGTACGCTCGGTCGGCGTGATGGGCGACGGTCGCCGCTACGATTTTGTGATTGCGCTGCGCGCGGTCGAAACGGTGGATTTCATGACTGCGCATTGGGCGCATCTGCCCTATGCATTCCTTGATCTGGTCTCACGCCGAATCGTCAACGAGATCAAGGGCATTTCGCGCGTGGTCTACGATATTTCGGGCAAGCCCCCGGCCACTATTGAGTGGGA
>Ga0182030_10000253_pt1 | contig 94781 bp, 87 predicted proteins | sample 812S3MmetaG_FD_121299 | JGI IMG/M metagenome (GOLD analysis project Ga0182030, IMG submission 121299) | Permafrost microbial communities from Stordalen Mire, Sweden - 812S3M metaG (Illumina Assembly) | ecosystem: Environmental > Terrestrial > Soil > Wetlands > Permafrost | place: Sweden...
GAGCGCTCATCCAGAATCCCACGTACTACCGTAAAGCGCCGCGTGATTCCGGTGAGATCTACCATCCTCTCTAGGATACGCCAAAACACTTAAATATGGAAATGTTATTTTGTTACGAGCCCTTAGCTCCTTACCGAGGGCTCGGAAGGCAGCTTCTATTTGATCGTGGCGCGCATGGTTTCCAAAATCGAACAGCCGGTCAACGGTAGTCTTAGGCGTCCGAGCCGGCGGGCAAGCTCCGACTTGCGGATTCCCGAAGCGAGGAACTCCTCGTAGAGTCGGGCCTTGGCGCCCTAAAGCGCGGGCAAGCGGATGGACCGATACTTCTTTCCTCGCAGCTTCGTCACTTTCGGAAGGGGCTCGCCTTTGCGGATATGTTCCTGGATGAGAGTCTCGAGTAAGGCGACCGCCATGTCGCGCGCTTCTTCTTCCGTGTCCGCTTGCGAAACACCCCAGCCGAAGTCGGGGATGGCAATGACAAACCCGCCCTCTTCGGCGGGCTCGAACAATGCCGCGTATTCCATGGATGCGCTCACTTTCCCTTGATTCCCAAATCGCTATAGTAAGCATACTTGCTTACGAACCAAAAGAGGGGGCGACCTAACCAACACGCGAAAGTCGGGCTAGCCTCGGCAACCGCTCCCTGGCGGTCGCGGCTCGGTTGCGGGTGCCCGTGCCGCGCCGCTTAGGAGCCGTCTTGAAACAACCACGCCAAATACTGAATCCCGACGTGGCGCACGCACTCGTGCGTGCCGTGTCGAGACTTTTCTCGACACATGCCCGCGTATGGTACGCCGAGCGTCGGCAAAAGTGCCGACGCGGCACGCACGAGTGCGTGCGCCACGACGGAATGGCATGGTTATTTCCCGACAGGCTTTAATGGCATCCCATACATCTGAAATTCCGGCCGTGGCAGACGGCGCACGTGGCTTTATCCAACTGCACTTTTCCGGAACTGTGGGCGTCCATGAAATGCGGGATTTCGGTGTGATTGGGAGGCCGCAGGTCGGCATCCTGCGCGTGGCAGTCCCAGCAGGAGAAAGGGGCTTCAATCGCGGTATGGCAGACCAGGCAATCGGCCATTTGAGGCAGCGCGGCCGGCGTAACCTGGTCCGACTCGGCGAGGCCGCGGTGGCACGCCTGGCATGGGTCATGCGTTCCCAGGCGCGGGCGAATCCACGCCGTGCGGTCGCCGGGGCTCACCAGGTAATTCTTGTGATCGATAGCGGCGGCCAGGAACGGCGCCACATCGCCCATTTTCAGGTGCAGCGCATGGCTGAAATGGGTGAGGTTAGTAATGGGCGGCGTCGGAATTTGGACGTCGGTGTGGCAGCCGAGACAGATCTTTTTCGCCGGCAGGAGGTTATCTTCAACCTTCGTGCTCGCAGGCGCCGATTGGTGACAGGTGACGCACTTCATCCCCATCCCAAGGTGCAGGCGATGGGGAAACGGCGTGGCGCCCCACAGCCCGGCGCACGCGAAGCCTAGCAGTAAGAGCTCTCGCAACCGTCTAACTTCCCGTGTAAGTCAAATGGTAGATCTTCGAATTGCCGTCTTCGGAGATCAGCAGGCTGCCGTCGGGCAGTTGCAACAATCCCACCGGCCGTCCCCATACGGCGCGCTGGTCGGGGGCGATCATCCAGCCTTTCACCACCTCGGTAATCGGGCCGGAAGGCTTGCCGTTTTTGAATGGGATGAATGCTACCGATTGGCCCACGCGCATGGACCGGTTCCAGGAACCATGGAAGCAAAGGAACGCTCCGCCCTGGTACTCGGCCGGGAACTGCTTGCCGGTATAGAACAGAAAATCCAGCACCGCGACGTGCGCGCCCAGCAAAACGTCGGGGACAATCGTCTTGGCGACCAGAGCCGGTGCCAGTCCCGCGTTTCTCGGATCTTCGTGCGGGCCGATGTAGGAGTAAGGCCAGCCATAGAAGCCGCCTTGCTGAATATGGGTGAAGAAGTCCGGCACCAGGTCGTCACCCAGGTCGTCGCGCTCCTGCACGGCGGCCCAGAGGGTGTCCGTGCCGGGATACCAGCGCATGCCGATGGGATTGCGCGTGCCCGCCGCGAAGATCTCGTGTTTCCAGCCATCCACGCTGTAGCGATTGATGGCCGCGCGGCGCGGGTCCTCGCCGGTGGCGACGTTGGACGCGGAGCCGACGCCCACGTAGAGATACTTGCCGGCGCGGTCGAACAGCAGGCTGCGCGTCCAGTGATGCGTGCCCTGTCCCGCCAGCGAAGCCACTTCTTCGCCGGGTCCGGCTGTCATCGCTTTGGCGTCGTACTTATAGCGCTTGACCGAGTCGCACTCGCCCACGTACAGGTAGCCGTTCAGCATCGCCAGTCCGTAGGGCTGGTTCAAGTTCTCGATCAGCTTTTTCCGCTCTTTACCCTGGAGGACGTAGACGATGCCGGAGTGGTCCGGGCGGCGACCGGAATCGGCCAGCAGGATCTCATTGCCCGGCCCCAGCATCATAAACCGGGGTACGTTGAAGTCGTCGGCCCATTCTTCCACATGAAAACCTGGCGGCACGCTGAGCTTGGCTCCCTCCGGTTGTGGAATGACTTTCGGGCCGTTGTTGACAGCTTTGGTGGCGTAAGGAGGCGGCAATTGGGGGCTCTGGGCCGCGCAGAACACCGCGGCCGCGGCCAGACACAACGCCGCGCAAAGTAGGGTACCTCTGAGGTGCATGAGTAATATGATGCCGCGACACCCCGCGCGGGCGCGGCAAAATCCGCGATTCCGGGCCGGTGCGGCGGTCAGCGCAGGAACTTCACCAGCGTGGGTAGGCTTTGAAACTGGTCGACGTGGTCTTCGGCCGAGTTGCCGGCGTAGCCCATCAGGCGGAATTTGCCGGCGCGGGCCTCGCTCAGTTCGTGCATGCCCATCGGGCCGGGTTTCGATACCGACCGCCGCCTCAATTGCAAATGGGCCAGCAGCCAGTCCGCGGTTTCGGTGGTGCTGGCGAAGGTGCCGGGGACGATCTGGGAGTGGGTGATCAGCATGGTTTTCCGGCCCGCCACCGAATCGCGCGCGAACTTGAGGAAGATGGCCAAGTGGTCGGCTTCGAGCGCCGATTCCGCCGCGGTCGGTTTGTGCCAGTATGCCGTGTGCAGGCCGTCGATTAAGAGCACTTTGTCGACCATCCGGTAGTAGGCCGGCACTTGCAGAATCTCGCGGATGGCCCCATGCCCGGCGCTCCATGCGCTCAGGACGATGGGGCTGAAGCGGATGCCGGTCTTGCGCGCGGCTTCGCCGAGCATTCTGCCGAACAGCGAGTGGTCGGAAAACTGCTTCGCGTAGACTGCCGAGCCTTCTCCGGATTCGACCGAAATCACCGCCCAGCGTCCGTCTCTGGCGGCTGCGGTCTCCGCTACCCACGCCGCGCCGTGAAAATGCACCAGCAAGGGCATGTGTTTCTTGCGCGCCAGCTTTTGCGGAATGAACAAGTTGCCCACCACCAGGGCTTCGCGCCGCCCTGCCGGAACGATGTGGGGCAACCGCGGGTGCTCGCGCAATGGCGGCTGCGCCGGCGCGGACGCCGCTTCCGCCAGTAATGCAACGGCCAACCATCCGGCCAGCAGCGAGAGTCGTCGGGCCCGCACCTTAGATTAATGATGCCACGATCCTAGCAGGACCAGTGGAAACCGGGAAACGTAACGGTACGTGGTGCGCGATTGACACGGGCCACGCTCGAAGGTGTTGCAATTTAGCAACACTCGCAAAGTTCCAAATTCTTTTAATTCACAAAGTTGCACCATCTATTGTGGAAATATCTTAAACTAGGAGTTTCAGAGGTTCGCGTTGCGTTTTGAGACTACGATTCAGCGCCCCGCCGAAGCTTCCGGCGTGGGCTTGCACAGCGGAGTCCCGGTCAGGATTCGGATCTTGCCGGCGCCGGCTGCGAGCGGCATTGTCTTCGTCCGCACCGACCTGGACAACTTCCACGTCCCGGCCAGTTGGCGCCACGTCGCGCGGGTCAGCTACGCCACCAGCCTGATGCGTCAGGGTGTCCTCATCTCCACCACCGAGCACCTGCTCAGCGTGTTCTACGCCATGGGCGTGGATAACGCTTACGTGGAAATCGACAACCTGGAAGTGCCCATCCTGGACGGCAGCGGGTTGCCGTTTGTGAAGTTGATCGAGGAAGCAGGCATCCGCCAGTCCCGCCGCGGCCGCCGCTACCTGCGCGTGCGCCGGCCGGTGACGATAGAGGACAAAGGCAAGCGCATCAGCATCCTGCCCGCCGACAGTTTCCGCCTGACCTGCGAAACCGACTATCCGCGCCCGGTCGGCCGGCACACCATTGAATTGGAATTGACCCCGGAACGCTTCGCCAGCCAGATCGCCTTTGCGCGCACTTTCGGCTGGGAGGCCGATCTGAACCAGATGCGCAACATGGGGCTGATTCGCGGCGCCTCGCTCGAAAACGCCATCTGTTTCACTTCCAAGGGCGTCATGAATGAAGGCGGCTTGCGGGCCGACGACGAATGCTGCCGCCATAAGGCGCTCGACCTGATCGGCGACCTTGCCTTGCTGGGCCGTCCCCTGCTCGGCCACGTCATCGCCGAGCGCGCCGGTCACGCCATGCACGCCGCCCTGGTGGCTCGCCTCATGAGCGACTCCTCCCTCTACGAGATCCTGACTTTCGACCAACTCGCCGGCCGCGTGGCCAAAGCCCTGGTGAGCTAAGTACTCCATTTCGGAATTCCGGCCACATAATGACCAAGCGCTCCCTGACGGTCGCGGCTCGGAAACGCTTGAAACCGAGCCGCGACCGTCAGGGAGCGGTTGCCGGAAATACGTTAGCGAACTCATAAAGTTGTGCACTAAGGCAACCGCTCACTCAGCATCTTTGAAAAATCAAATTCGAGCCGCCGATGAACGCAGATTAACGCAGATAAATCCTTTGATTTCTTGATCTGCGTTCATCCGCGTCCATCGGCGGCCTTTCTTTCCTCTCGCCGCGAGCTACAATCGAGCCGTGATGAGACATCCAATCCGAAATGCCCTGGCTCTCGGCGTCCTGCTGGTGGGAGTCGGCTCGCGCGCCTTGCCGCAGACGCTGGCGCCGCCGCCCAAGCTCCAGGCCCTCATCGTCACCGGGCAGAACAATCACGACTGGCGCGGTACCACCCCCGTGCTGCGCAAGCTGCTGGAAGCGAGCGGCCGGTTCGAGGTCAGGGTGACCGAGGAATTCCGCGGCAGCGGTCCGGAAACCCTGGCGCCTTACGACGTGGTGATCTTGAGTTATTACGACGGCCGCAAACCGGAATTGCGCTGGGGCGAGCGCGCCGACAACGCCTTGCTGAATTACGTCCGTAGCGGCAAGGGGTTGGTGATCTATCATTTCGCCCTGGCGGCCTTCGACGGCTGGACCGACTACGAAAAGTTGTCCGCCGGCAACTGGCGTCCCAACCACGGCCACCACTCCGCCCGGCACGATTACACCGTCACCGTGAAAGACGCCGATCACCCCATCATGCGCGGCTTGAAGGCGACTTTCCCCGAAATCAACGACGAGCTGTACGCCAATCTGCAATGGCAGCCCGAGGGCGCCTTCCACGTGCTGGCCACCGCCTGGGACGATCATTCGCTCTACAAACAGGGAGAGAAGCAGCCGGTGACCGGACCCGGTTTGAACCAGCCCGTGCTCTGGACCGTGAACTACGGCAGCGGCCGTGTGTTCGTTACCGCCCTCGGTCACGATGCCGCCGCCATGAATTCGCCCGGCTTCGTAACGACTCTCACGCGCGGTGCCGAGTGGGCCGCCACCGGCAATGTGACCATCCCGGTGCCCGCCGAGCTGCAATAGCCCACGCCGGGTGGTGTGGCAGGGAAAGCGGGCGACCGCCTACCAATGTCGATTCCCGGTGAGCGGGACCGTTGTTCTTCGGTGGCTGTCTGCCGCGACTTATAATGGCAGCCATGAAAGGGCCATCCATAAAAGCGCTCGCCGTCTTGGCCGGGCTGGTTTCGTTTTGCCTGGCACAGACCGCGCCCGATTATCCGGTGAAACCCGTCCCGTTCACCGCCGTCCACGTCAACGACGGTTTTTGGGCGCCCCGCATCGAAACCAACCGCACCGTCACCATCCCTGTCGCGTTTCAAAAGGAGGAGGAGACCGGCCGGGTCGATAACTTCGTTCGGGCCGCCGAATCGCTCCGCGGCGAGCCGTTCGAAAACCACAAACCGCCGGGATATCCCTTCGACGATTCCGATGTCTACAAGGTAATCGAGGGAGCTTCGTACGCGCTCAGCGTGCATCCCGACCCCAAGCTCGACGCCTACATCGACGAGTTGATCCGCAAGATTGCCGCCGCCCAGGAGGCGGATGGCTACCTATACACCGCCCGCACCATCAACCCGCTCGAACCGCACCCCTGGTCGGGCAAAGAGCGCTGGATCTTCGAAGGTGTCAACAGCCACGAGCTCTACGACCTGGGCCATCTCTACGAAGCTGCCGCGGCGCATTATCAGGCCACCGGGAAGCGCACTTTGCTGGACGTGGCTCTACGCAGCGCCGACATGCTCGACCGCACCTTCGGCCCGGGCAAGAGGGTGATCTGGCCCGGCCACCAGGTGGTCGAAATGGGCCTGGTGAAGCTATACCGCGTTACCGGCGATGCGCGCTATCTCCACCTGGCTAAATTCATGCTGGATTCGCGCGGGCCCGGTAACGACGAGCGCGGAGCCGGCAACGCTTACGTCGAAGCGCACCGCAAAGTAGTCGAACAAACCGATGCCGTCACCGGCGGCCACGCCGTGCGCGCCACCTATATGTATTCGGGCATGGCCGACGTGGCCGCGCTCACTGGCGACGCGGCCTACGTCCACGCCCTCGACCAGATATGGGAAAACGTAGCCGGCCGCAAATTGCACCTCACCGGCGGCATCGGCGCGCGTGCCGAAGGCGAATCGTTCGGCGCCGATTATGAACTACCCAACATGAGCGCCTACAACGAAACCTGCGCCGCGGTGGGCAACGATTTCTGGAATCAGCGCATGTTTCTCCTCCATGCCGACGCCAAATATATCGACGTGATGGAGCGAACTCTTTACAACGGCCTGATCTCCGGCGTTTCGCTCGATGGCAAGACGTTCTTCTACCAGAACCCGCTGGAAGCCACCGGCTTTGCCGACAAGGACGAGCGCAGCCCGTGGTTCGGTTGTGCTTGCTGCCCCGGCAATATCACCCGCTTCATGGCCTCGGTGCCCGGCTACGTCTATGCCCAGCGCGGGGACGCCATCTGGGTGAACCTGTACGTGGCCAGCACGGCCGAGATCAAGCTTGACAACGGCCGCGCGGTCCGCATGGTGCAGGAAACCCGCTACCCGTGGGAGGGCGCCGTCAAAATCACCGTCACTCCCGACCGGCCGGGGCCGCTTACCGTCCGCGTGAGGGTTCCGGGCTGGGCGCGCAATCAGCCGGTGCCCACCGACCTGTACCGTTTTCTCGATAGCGCCACAGCCGCGCCGGCGCTGAAGGTAGATGGCAAGCCGGTTCCGGTGAATCTCGCCGGCTTGGACAAAGGCTACATCGCGCTCGAGCGTGTCTGGAATCCGGGCGACACCATCGAGCTGAACTTCCCCATGCCGGTTCGCCGCGTGGTGGCCAACGACAATGTGGCCGCCGATCTCGGGCGCGTCGCGATTGAACGCGGCCCCATCGTCTACGCCGCCGAGTGGCCCGACAATCCTGGCGGCAAAGTCCGCAACCTGATGCTGCCCAACTCGTCAACCCTGTCCGCCGAATTTCGGCCCGGCCTGCTCCACGGCGTGGAGGTAGTGAAGGGCAGAGCGGTGGCGCTGGCGTACGACGCCGAGGGCGGCATCGTCAAGACCGAACAGCCATTCACCGCTATTCCGTACTACGCCTGGGCCAATCGCGGACGCGGCCAAATGACGGTGTGGTTCGCCAACGCGCAAGCCGTGGCCCATCCGCTGCCGTTTCCGACCGCCGTGACTACGGCCAAGGTGACGGTGTCGGGAAAACCGCAGCAGAGCTCCGTCGATGCGATCCGGGATGGCGAGATCCCCGCCGCCTCCAGCGACCATAGCGGTTATTTCGACTGGTCTCCCGCCCGCGGCAATCGGGAATCGGTGGAATACAGCTTCGAAAAGCCCGTCACTATCTCCGAATCCGCGGTGTATTGGTTCGACGATGCCGGCCAGGGCGGCGTGCGCGCGCCAGCTTCCTGGCGTCTGCTCTACAAAGACGGCGCCGAGTGGAAACCCGTGGAAACCTCCGATTCGTACGGAGTGGCCAAGGATAAATTCAATACCGTTGCCTTCAAGCAGGTTGACACCACCGGCCTGCGCCTGGAGCTGACAGCGCAGAGCGGCTTTTCCATGGGTATTCAGAAGTGGACGGCGAAATAGCCGCAAGAACGGAAGGGCATCCGGAGGGGAGGCCCTTCAGGTTATAGTACTTCAGTACGGACTAGTCATTTTTTTGTAAACAGTACTTACTTTTCCCCCGATTTACGCCCAAGTAATGGCATAATGAGAACCCAGAAAGGGCAATACTTCTATGAAACTCATCAAAGTAGGCTATCTGGCTCTCACCTTACTAGGTGCACCGGTATTTGCGCAGACCAACAGCAATTACACGTATTTGGCGCTGGGTGACTCGATCCCGTTCGGGATGAACGACGCCCTGGTCCCGCCATATTCCTCCAAGCCGCCGACAGCGTCGGAATTTGTCGGATATCCCGAGACTGTGGCGGCGACGGAGTTCCCGTTTTCGCAGAACAATCTGGTGAATGCAGCCTGCCCTGGGGAAACCAGCGGAAGCTTCCTCGATATAAAGACGCCGGATAATGGCTGCAACAGCGAGCATGAGGTGTATCCGCCCCCCGGATCGAGCCTCTCGCCGGTGTATATACCTTCGGCCAAGCTCATCGGCCTTCTGCATACCCCCTATACCGAAGCGCAGATATACTTCGCGGAGACGCAGTTGCAAAACAACAAACGTATAAACCTGGTCACATTGCAAATTGGCGCCAACGATGGCTTGCTGCTGCTGGCCCAATGCGAAGACAACCTCACGTGCGTGGAAGCTGGTCTGCCGGCTGTTTTGAACACCCTGGCGGGCAACCTCGGGACGATACTGGCCGGGATTCGCGCCAATTATCAGGGAACCCTCGTGCTGGTGACTTACTACTCGCCGGAATCCGCTCTCGACAGCCTCGTCCAGGCGCTGAATTCGACCATTACCCTGGTGGCTACACAATTCGCCCTGGAGACGCATACGCCTCCCATCCTGATTGCGAACGGGTACGCGACGTTTCAGCTCGCCTCGGCATTTTTTAAGCAGGATGCGTGCGCGGCGGGGCTCCTCATCAAGCTACCTCCTTCGCCTTACAACACCTCGCCGTGCGACATTCACCCTTCCCCGCTTGGGCGGGACCTGCTGGCCGCCACGGTGGAATTGGCCATTTTGACCCGGCAGTAGCTTGTACACGCAGGTTGCGGGGGGCATGATTCCGGCAGAACAGTCGGAGGCCAAGCTGGAACTACCTCGGTCGCCGCGGGGGATTCTCCATGGCGAAATCACCGTACACCCACACTCGGGCCGAATCGTATAGGTCCTTCAGCGGCTGCCTGCTCCTGCCGTTCTTATCCCAAGGCGGGAGATCGCCATCCAACTCGCAGAAGCTGATGTCGGCTGCGCCCAGGTCGCGCAGTTCCTCGGCGAACACTAGCACCGCGGCCAGGATGGCCTGGTCGAAAGGCTTCAAGTCCAGGTTCTGTGTGGCGAGTTCCACGGCGCGGGCCAACATGTCCTCGCGTAGAGCGAAGACCTCGATTCCGGGGTGGTCAATCAACGAGCGCAGGCGCTCGTCGAGACGCTCCAGCTCGGCCGAAACCGACCCTTGGTACTGGTCCAGCACGCGGCGAACTGTCGTGGCCTCGTCGGATGACAGTTTCCCTTTGGCTGCAGCCCATCCCAGGTACTTCCGCACCGAATCCGCCGGCAAGCGCGGCTGGAACTTGGAGCGGATGGGATACCGGGCCTCGGCGAGGCACACCGAAGGTAGGTACAAGTGCAATTCCCCGGCCCTAGCCCTTTCCGCCAGACCCAGAGCCTCCCGAAGCCGTAGGTGTTCGGGCGCCGCATAGGCGACCACCCAATTGGTTTCGACGAAGACATGCCGCACTGGGCTAAACGCTCAGCGAGGCCCGGGGTTGGCCGGCACGGACAGTCCCTTGCAAGATCGCCGGTACAAGGAACATTTGCGCAGCGCGTCTCAGGCCGAGAGGCAGGTCGCGCAGGCTCGACTCGCTGGACAGTCCCTCAAGCCAACTTTGCACGGTCCGCTCGAACGCGGCCGGGTCGGCTCCCGTGTTCGCCTCGGATTTGAGGACGCCCCGGACATCGAACTCGCCCACTTCGGCGATCGAATCCGCGGATTCGGAAAGGTATTCGTCCCGGTACAGTCGAAGTAGTTCAGGTGTGACCAGGAGCCCAACGGGCGCCCCCATCCCCGCCATGAACTCCTTGAGTTGGCGCTCCGAGGTAGCGAGTCCACGTCCATCCGCAACCGTCTCCACAATCAACGCGATCTGGGAACCCTCCGCATCAGTCACGACGATGGAATGCTCGAACGCCATGTTTTGACAATACCATTACGCCTCCGCAGGCACCAAGGGAGCGGCGTTCCGGGCGCGCGGATCAGCGTCCGCCTCGGGGCAAACAAGCTCCGGCAGCCTTGGGGCCGCAACCCGTTCACCAATTTTCGAAATATTTCTTACCGCCGCCATTTCAATCGGTTGCAGCCCAAATCCGTCTTCCCCGCCACCCGTCTTTTTCGGGTCGCCAGGTTATGGTGTTGGTCGCAAGAGGCTCCCATGGTCGAAACCTTATTCCCGGCCCAACAGATCCGGGTCACCGAAGCCCTGCCATCAAGCGGCGACCCGGCCACGACCGCCGCCGCCCAGATATGGCCGCTCCCGCCGGCCCCAAGGACCGTTAGTTCCCACGGCGCCGAATCATCGGCGGCCGGGGCCTGGCTCGACCTGTGCCAGGTAGTATACTCAGCGGATATGCCAGCCGACACGGTCGGCACAGTCAGAGCGGATCTCAGTCGGCTCGGCGACAAGATCGCGTGGTCCATAGCGGCCGCCTTGATGCTGTTCGGCATTCTGTTCTATTGGATGTTCGTCAGGATGCCCGACAAAAGGGCCGAGGAGATCAAGGACGAGCGTGACCGGACCGGGCTCGAAATTTCGAAGCAAATCGCCCCCTTAACCCTGCAGATTGCGTCGCTAACAGCCACCCTGGAATTGCGCGTTCCAGACCCAGCCAAGGAGGTTGGACCAGCGATTAGGAAACGGAGCACGGAAGGAGGGGGCGATGCCGAACTGCGCCTCGACCTGGAAACGGCCAAGCAACTGGCAGAGAAAGCTCGCGAACAGAACATCGTAGGAGACAGATCGGACGTCAGTGCCGCCGGGCAGTCCGCTCTCAGAATCAGCTTTCAGGGCCAGGCGCCCGCCGCCGCAGTTGCGTGGGACACGACCTTGGAACTGATCCGATACATCTCATTCCTCAACCAGCATTCGTTTAGCGCGGTGGAAGCGGTGAACGCGCAGGCGGCGGCGGCCGGGCTCAAGACACCGGTGATAGGAGTCGTCCTCTTGGAGAAGCCGGGGGTGGCTCCGAACGGAGAGCGCTTCGTCGCCTCCAGCAAGCTCACGCTGGACGGCGTTACTACCTTTATGCCCGGGCCGGGGGAGCATCTCAACGTTGTGCCCGACAGCCTCAGCTCTCGCATTCTTGGTATCGGGATTCAAATGGGAAGCGGATGGCCGGGTTTCATGGTGGAGGAGAATATTAGGGTTGTTCTGGATGGTCTTACCTGCCGAAACGTAATCTTCAGACACTGTAGCATCGCCTACCACGGAGGACCCTTCCGGCTGGAGAACTCACAGTTCAACAACTGCTCGTTCGAAATTCCGCGCACTCGGCCGGGCCAGAACCTCGCTCTTGCCCTGTTAGGGCCGGTATCGGTGAAGGCTGAGGCCAATTGACGCTCTCAAGGCATCAACTCACTGAGGGTCAGGCGTGGCGATTCTCCTATTCCCGCCCGGCGTACAGCTCGGCGATTTCCCGCTCGAAGTTTTGCATGACCTGAGTGCGGCGAACCTTCATGGTGGCGGTCAACTCGCCGCTGTCGATGGAGAACTCGCGGTCCAGGATGCGGTATTTGCGGACCTGCTCGAAGGGCGCCAACTGCTTGTTCACGCGCGCCACGGCCTTGCGCATTTCCGCCTGGACCGCCGGGGCCTGCACCATCGGGCCCCGCCATTGATCCATTCCTTTCAAGGTTTGGGCGGAGGCGGGATTCAGGGTGAGGAGGGCGACCACGTAGGGCAGGCGATCGCCGATCAGCAAGACGTGGCTCACCAGTGGCTCCATCTTGAACAGGCTTTCCAGCCGCGCCGGATACACTTTCTTGCCGGTGGAGGAGACGATCAGCTCCTTTTTCCGGCCGGTGATGCACACGTAGCCGTCGTCGCCGATGTAGGCCAGGTCGCCGGTGTGCAGCCAGCCGTCGCGCAGCACTTCGGCGGTGGTGGCCGGGTCGTGCCAGTAGCCGGAAAACAGGGTGGGACTGCGCGCCAGCAGCTCGCCATCGTCGGAGATTCTCAGGTCGACCGAAGGGGCGAGCGCTTTACCGATGCTTCCCGGTTTGGGTTTATCGAGCGGGTTCAGGGTCAGCACGCCGCCTTCGGTCAGGCCATACCCTTCAATCAGAGGCATGCCGATGGCTTCGTAGAACTCGGCCAGTTCTTTGCCCAAAGGAGCCGCGCCGGAGGCGGCCACCCGGACGCGGCCGCCGAAGCGCTGCCGGATTTGGTGGAACATGACGCGGTCGGCCAGCCGCAGTGGAATGCGGAGGCGCAAAGGGACCGGCTTGCCCGCATGGCGATAGCGGGCCGCCGCCAGGGCCATTGCCAGCGCGCCGTAAAAGGCCTTGCGCAGGGGCGCCGGCCGCTTGCGAAGCTCCGTGCAGATGCTCGAATAAATGCGCTCCCACATGCGCGGCGGCGCCAGCAGGATGGTGGGCCGCACGCTGCGGATTTCCTGCGGCAGCCGCAACAGGCTTTCCGAAAAATGCACCGGCGTGCCGCAGCGCAGCATGAGAAACTCCACCACCACGCGCTGCGCAATGTGCGCCGAGGGAAGGAACGCAATGGTGGCATCCTCCGGCCCGAGCGGCAGCACGGCCGGGCCCATATCGATGTTGGAGACGATGGAATCGTGCGTCACCAGCGCCATTTTGGGCTCGCCGGTGGCGCCGCTGGTGAGATACAGCACGGCCGGATCCCGCGGGCTGGTCCGCTGTCTCAAATGCAGGCGCCATTCCGGATCGGCCGCCATGGCGTCGCGCCCCACGGCGCGCAGCGCGGACAGAGTCATGGCTCCTTCGGCATGGCCGGTCAGCAGAATCCAGTAGCGCACCGGCGCCGCGCGCAGCGCTTGAAACACTTCGGCGTTTTCCACGAACGCGGCTACCGCGCCGGTGTTTTCGAGAGTGCGCACCAGGTCGTGGGCCGGGTAGGTGGGATACAGCGCCGCCGCGATGGATCCGTTGGCGAGCGTACCCAAATCGGCCAGATAAAACTCCAGGCGGGTTTCCGAATCGAGCCCCACCACCTGCCCTTTGCCGATGCCGAGCGCGTTCAGCCCCATGGCGATTTCCTCGGCCGCCCGCAGGTACTCCTTCCACGTATAGGTCAAATAGCCGGACCCGTCCGGCTGGTGCAACGCCGGCAGGTCGCCATAGACCGCCGCTGTTTCCGAGAGAACCTGGTAGAGGGTACGCGAAGCCACGACTGCAGAGTAACATGCCGGAAGACGTGCGCCGGAGCGGCTGCGAATGCGCGACATGAAGGTGGAGGCCAACGCGATTCGCCTGCCAGCGGTCGAGCGAAGCTCGCCGCGTCCGCTGCGCGGAACGCGGGAGAGGGCAGGCGAAATCGCCTGCCCCACCTTTGGTCTGCCGTCAGCGCCCAGCGGCCGGGTGCAGGATCAGTTTCTGCGCCCGCCAGTTGAGGAGTTCGGCGGCGTACAGCTCGTTTTCCCCGGGGCAGGCCAGCTCGTGAATCCAGCCGAACTGCTTCGGCTGGCGGCCGGTGCTGCCGAGCATGCCGAGCACCTTGCCGTCGAGCGAGAGCTTGTAGATGCGGCCGGGATAGCCGTCGGCGCTGTACAGGTACTGGGTCGGGCCGGGCGTGATGCAGATCGCCCAGGGCGCGCCGCTCTGCATGGCGCCGCCGGATCGGGCCGTCGGTTGGGCGCCCATCCAGGCGCGGGCATCGGGCGGCACCGGCACGTCGATGGTGATTTGGCGCTCGTAGACGCCGTCGGAGTCGAACACCTGAATGCGGCGATTGCCGCGATCGGCCACGTAGATATTGCCGTTGTTATCGGCGGCGATGCTGTGCGGGGTATCGAATTCGCCCGACTGGGTGCCATGGTCGCCCCATTGCTTCACCCAGTCGCCGTTCTTGTCGTACTTGGCCACGCGCGAATTGACGTAGCCGTCACTGATGAAGATATCGCCGCGGGCGTTCCAGGCGACGTCGGTGGGCTGGCGGAACTGGCCATCCACGGCGGGGCGCGGAGGAGTCACATGAGTCCACGGGACGGCGTTGTCGTCGGAGGCTTCCTTCTTGCGGCCGAACACCATCGCCACGCGGCCTTCGGGGTTGAACTTGATAATCATATCCGAGCCTTTGTCGACGGCCCAGATGTTGTCGTCCTTGTCGGTGCGAACGGCATGGGCATAGGACCAGGCGTAGAGATTCTTGCCGATCTCGCGCAGGAAACGGCCATCGGGCGCAAATTCGAGCAGTTGCGCGGCGGCAGCTCCATAGGCGGGTCCGGTAGTGCCGCCGCGGGAGAAGATGAAAATGTGCTTCTTTGAATCGACCGCAATCCCGGCGACTTCGCCCAGGTAGACGTCGGGCGGCAGCTTGATGAAATTGGGAACGGACTCGTAGGGAATTTCAGGCACCGGGGCGGCTGTCTGGCCGGGGGCGGCGGCGCTGAAACAAGTGAATAGGGCGAACAAGGGGAGTTTCACGGAAAGCCTCCTCAGGTACGATAGCAGAGAGGAAGGCGGGGGGATCATGGGGGTCTTTGCGGGGCACGTGGAAGAGGTCCTTTGTGGGATTCCCCCGTGCGCACGGCACTTGTTCGGTAATCCCGCTTTTTTGATCGGAATCTCTGCGGGTCAGCGCGGCAGCACTCAGCGCTTTTCCAAATACTCGATTGCCCGCCGGACAATTTCGCACCGGGCTTCCCACAAGGTGAGGCCCTGCGACCCCACGAAGACAGTCGGAGAGGGAAGTATCGAAGGAGGCACACCGCGCATCCGTTGAAGCGCCAAGACTGCGGAGGCCATCTTCGCGGTCCATTGCAGCAGCTTCCTAAGATCAGCCAGGTCAAACCCCGCAAGTATTTCAGGATGCGACGCCAGCAGTTGACGCTGCGCGTCCTCGGATGTTTTGCCCCATAGTGCAACGCCAAGTGTCATGACGAGGCTTGTGTTGGCACGCAGATCAGCTTCCCAATGCACCACATCCCCCGCGCCGAAGGGCCGCGATTTCATCAATGCGTCAAACTCTTCCTCGTTCATAGCTGATCTCCGATTATGCACTCCGACAATTCTCCCCTCAGGCAACCAGCAAAGTCCCGAGGGCAAAGCTCGCATCCGTCGGAACACGTATCACGTCATTTTAGGGGCAAGCGCTCGCGCTCGCAAATCGGAGTTGTGGTCCCGAAGTGGCGATATCGGAGACTGCCCCACGACGTTTCACAAAGGGTAAGTTTGGGGACTCCACACCGCGCGAATCGAGTCGTGCGCAGTCGTGAGAAAGGCGAGAAACCCGCGGATGGAGATCCTGCCGTTCGCCTTTGTGGTAGATTGTTTTGTCGCATGATGGGCACGGCCCTGCCCTCTCGCCATGCGCCCGTTCGTTTCGACGGTTACATCTGAGTCGCCTGGGCAGATGCGGGATCCGCCCGGCCCGAGGGAGGTTCTCATGATCCGGTTGAAGCCCGCCGCGCCTCGCCGATGTTATGCGAGGCTTTGTACGAAAGTGACTCTCGTTCTCGTGGCGCTATCCCTAACGGCCCTGCCGCGGTGGGCAAAGTCCAAGTCGGACCGTGATGTGGACATTCCCAATCTGGGGAAAGCTTGCAACCATGGAAAGCCCAAGGCCTGCGAGGAGCTTGCGAAGATTGCGACGGAGGACAGAGATACTAATTCGCGCAAAACCGCCGCATCGCTGCTGAGGGATCGACCCTTGTTGGCGAAGATTGCGGTAGAGGACAAGGAGCCCTCCGTCCGTATGGCGGCCATCGTGAAACTCACCGATCAAACTCTGCTGGCGAGGATTGCGGCAGAGGACAAGGAGCCCTCCGTCCGTATGGCGGCCATCGTGAAACTCACCGATCAAACTCTGCTGGCGAAGATTGCGGTAGAGGACAAGGAGCCCTCCGTCCGTATGGCGCTCGTAAGGGGGGTCGTAAAAGGGTTTGTTGCCGACAAGGGCCTGCTGGCGAAGATCGCAGTGGAAGGTAGGGAGGCCGGCGTCCGCAGTTTAGCCGTGGCGAATTTGGCCGACCAGGCGTTGTTGGCGAAGATCGCGGTGGAAGACAGTGACGCGAGCGTCAGAATCGCGGCCGTAGAGAAGCTGACCGACCATGCCTCGCTGGCCATGGTTGCTCTAGAGGATAAGGATGAGGGTGTCCGCAAGGCCGCGAAGTTGGCGTTGGCGGGAGAAGGGACCGTCGAGGGCGAACGCAAGTTTTACATCTGGAGAGCCGCGAGGGGCGACAGCGGCACGGCATCACGGCCAAGGTGGAGCATCCGCGGTGCTTTGGGCGCCGCCGACCTGCCCCCTATGTTTATGAGTCCCGATATTCAAGAGGACACGGCGGAGTCTATGGGTGAAGGACGGCCCGCGGGCTTCGGGAGATGGCGGTTCTCAGCCGAGAGCGCGAGCGACGTGTGCAACCTGGAGTCTGGGAGCGCGACGGTTCTAGGCCCCACAGGTGAGAAGGCGTTGCCAGGACCTCTGCATTTCCGCGTAGTCAAGCCATCTGCTCCTGGCGCGAGAATGGGATGGATCTTTCCCCTCAGCGACGACGGAGCAGTCTTCCTTGCCTTTCGACCTATGCTGTATCCAACGTCGGGCGGTGCGTTGGCACTGGGCGGGGCGGTAGTGTTCTTCCAAGGTGGCGCTACTAGTGTTGCCATGCCGGCGAGAGCCGTAAACGTCACTGGGACGATTCGCTTCCCGAACAACCAGTGGACGCTGGCCAAGGAAGGTCTCGAGATCAAAGGTGGAGGACTCCAATTCGACGAGACCGGGGTGTTTCTTATGCCAGGTACTGAATTCCGGAAAGACGCGCGATGATTGACCCTGGCCCTGGCTAGGCGGTGTGGAAAACCCGCCTTGTCGGCCGACCAGTCCACCCGCTGCACGTTTTTCGCGATCTGGGGCACCAGAACGCGGATGCGAAGCAGTTCAAGGCGATACTGGCGGCCGAGATTATCAAGGCGCTCGATCGGGAAGGACTGACCGTGCGCGGCGCGCACGGGCGCAGCGGGATCGCGGCGGCTGATTTCTCGCGCATTCGCAATGCGCACCTGGGGCGATTCACGGTGGATCGGCTGATGTCGATTCTCAACCGGCTGGGCTCGCGGGTCGAGGTGAAGGTGCGGGTGCGGCGCACGGGAAAGGCCGCGCACGAAGCGACGGCGTAGTCTGGGCGAGGATAGCGTGGGAGAATGAACGAAGCGGACGTTATTATGCAAACCACAGTGGATCTTCCCGACCCCCTTTACCAAAGGAGTGAAGCACTGGCGGCCCTGCGCGGAGCTACGGTGGAGCAGTTTATCGTTGAGGCCGTAGAGAAAGAAGTCCAAGGCGATCCCGGACCAGCGCGCTTTGGCGACGGCGAGGTCGATCTTCCGGTAATCCGCTCCAGTCGGCCGGGCGCGCTAGACCTGTCGAACTTCGACTTCGATGACCTACTTACCTGACGTCAACGTCTGGATTGCCTTAGCCGCGGAGCGGCACACCCTCCATCATGCGGCCCGGCGCTGGTTCAGCGGTCTTCGAGAGGAAAAGATCGCGTTCTGCCGCCTTACCCAATTGGGCTTTTTGCGGCTGTTGACGAACAAGCACGTCATGCAGGAAGAGGTCATGAGGCCAGACGAAGCGTGGGAGGCGTACCGTGCGCTGCGATCGGACCGGCGAATCGGCTACCTGGCGGAGCCGAACGACCTTCCTGAAACGTGGCAGGCGTTTACCGAGGGCCCATTGAGCTCGCCGAACCTGTGGACCGACGCGTACCTCTGCGCTCTTGCACACGCCGGCCATTTGAACCTGGTTACGTTCGATGCGAGGATGCCGCCGAGGGCAGGCGTGAATTGCCTCGTGCTGACCCCATGACCGGCCGTCAAGCCGCGCAGGCACCTTTGAGTCCGTTGCAATCCAGCGCACATAGCGAGCTCCCACCGGACTAGCAGCCCGCGAGTGCCTTTCGCCGGGCAAAGGCTGCCTCGGCTCGGGCCATGTGGTAGCATAGCTGCCGCTATGAACACTAAACTCATCGTACGGCGAGTCGGCGTGCTTTCCCTGGCCAAGATGATGGGCGCTCTGGATGCGCTGCTTGGCTTGATCATCGGTGCGTTCGTATCGTTGTTTGCCGTGGTTGGGGCGAGCTTGATGCAGTCGGCCGTCGGCTCCGCGGGCCTCGGAATGCTGTTCGGAGTTGGCGCCATCATTGTGTTCCCGATCCTGTACGGCATACTCGGGTTTATCACGGGCTTGATATGCGGCGCGCTCTATAACGTAGTAGCCGGCATCGCCGGCGGCATTGAACTCGAGGGAGTGCAGACTCAGGGCTGATCTCTCCGGGAGGGAAATGGGGGCGCCGATTATTCGTACCGCAGCACTTCGGCCGGGGCGATCCGGGTGGCGTTGCGGGCGGGGTAGAGAGTGGCCAGAAAGCTGACCAGGATGGCTACGGTGGCGATCCACACGCCATCCAGCCAGTGGGTTTCAAACGGCACGTAGCTGAGCGCGTAGACCGAAGCGTCAAGCGGGATCCAGTGGTACTTGTCGGCGAAATAGCAGATGAGGTAGCCGGCGGTGAGGCCGATGGCGCTGCCGCACGCTCCGATCAGCAGGCCCTGCGCGATGAAGATGCGGCGGATCTGGGCCTGGCGCGCGCCCATGGACATCAGAATGGCGATGTCCCGGTATTTTTCCATGACCATCATGACCAGGGTAATGAAGATGTTCAGCGCGGCCACCAGCAGGATCAGGCCGATGACGATGGTGGTGACGATGCGTTCGCTTTCGAGAGCGCTGAGCAGTTGCTTGTTGCGCTCCATCCAGGTGGTGGTGGTGTACTTCGGGCCGACCAGCGCTTCCACTTGTTGGGCGATTTCAGGGGCGCGGTGCACGTCGTCGACGTTCAGCTCGATCTGGTTGATTACGTCTTCAAGCGAAAGGAGCTTTTGCGCCGCGCGCAGGCTGGTGAACGCCCAGAGCTCGTCGATATCGTAGAAGCCGGTTTCAAAGACTCCGACCACTTTAAAACGGCGGACAGCGGGTTCCGGACCGAGGGGAGTCAGCTCCCCTTCCGGGCTGACGGCCTTGATATTGGCGCCGGCGAGCATGCCGGAATCCTCGGCCATGCGCGCGCCGATGACGATGCCGGGAGGATTGGCATCGGGGTCGCGCAGCCGGTCGACCGAACCCTTTTTAAGTTTGACCAGCATGGGGCTGATGCCGATTTCCGAATCCACGTCGACGCCCTTCAGCAGCGCGCCGGCTCCCTGCGGTCCGCCAGTGAGAAAGACTTTGGTATAGAGCGCCGGGGAAACCGCCGTCACGTGCGGCAGCTTGCGGATTCGCGCCACCATGTCGCGCCAGTTTTCGATGCCGTAGAGCGGCTCCTTCTCCATCACGTTGATGTGGGCCATGGCGCCCAGCAGGTTGCGCTCCAGGGTGGAACGAAAGCCGGAGGTGACGGCGATGGCGATCACCAGGGCCATGACCCCGGCCGCCACGCCCAGCACGGAAATCGCCGTGATGATGCTGATGACCGCTTCCTTGCGGCGGGCGCGCAGATAGCGGCCGGCCACGATGAACTCGAAACGATCGAGGAGGGGGGGCATGAGGGTCACAGTAACGTATTCGCCAGCAACCGCTCTGTCGAAGACGCGGTCCAAACCATTGATTCCATTGGGCCGACAATTGGCGTCTTCATTTCTCTTTGGCGGGCCGCCGCGGCCCATGGGCACTCCCTTACGGTCGCGGCTCGGACTCGCGGCATGGTGGTTTGAGTCAGGGCCGCGACCATGAGACGTGGCCCAAAAGATCGAATCGCAGGCCGAAGGCCTTCTCCACCGGCTCCACGAAAGCAGCCAATTGCGGGGCAGACCACGAAAAACGATGGTCTGCCCCACGGAGAAATCGTCGCGGGGCGCGAAAGGATCGACTGGTAGTTGGACAGAGCAGCGTAGGCGCAAGCAGAGGCGCCGGGACGAGTCCCGGCGTGGCAGACTGAGAGTCCGCTCCACCTGTTCATTTTTCGCCATCCAGTTCGCGCAGGGATTGCACCAGGTCGATGGGACCTTCGGGACGCAGCAGGGGGAACAGGATCACGTCGCGGATGGAGCGCGAGTTGGTCAGGATCATGGTAAGCCGGTCGATGCCGATACCTTCGCCGCCGGTGGGCGGCATGCCGTAGGAGAGCGCGCGCACGTAGTCCTCATCCATCTGGTGGGCTTCCTGGTCGCCGCGCTGGCGCATGCCGATTTGCATTTCGAAGCGGCGCCGCTGCTCCTGGGGGTCGTTCAACTCGGTGTAGGCGTTGCCGAGTTCCATGCCGCCGGCGTAGATTTCGAAACGCTCGACGAAGGCCGGATCGCCGGGCTTGTTCTTCGACAGCGGCGAGGTCTCCACCGGGTAGTCGTAAATGATAGTCGGCTGGATGAGCTTCTCTTCCCCATGCCTCTCGAACAGGTCGGTCAGGGCTTCGCCCGCGGTGGCTTTTGAAGAATGCCGGAGGAGCCATTCGGGGTCGGCCACGTTGTCGATCGATGGCTTGTCCGCGCCGGTCCAGAATTCCACCACGGCTTCGCGCATGCTCAGGCGCCGGACGGAGGCGAAGTCGATTTTGTGTTCTTCGAATTCGGCGACGGTGGTTCCGTTGGCGTCGAGCGCGGCCTGCCGCAATAGCTCGGCGGAAAAATCCATCAGGCCGCGATAGTCCGTGTAGGCCTGATAGAACTCCAGCATGGTGAATTCGGGGTTGTGGTGGGTGGAAAGTCCTTCGTTGCGGAAATTGCGGTTAATCTCGTAGACTCGCTCCAGGCCGCCCACCACCAGGCGCTTCAGGTACAGCTCCGGCGCGATGCGGAGATAGAGATCGACATCGAGCGTGTTGTGATGGGTGACGAAGGGCCGCGCCGCGGCGCCGCCGTAGAGCGGCTGCATCATGGGGGTTTCCACTTCGATGAAGCCGCGCGATTCCAGTTGCCGGCGCAGCGAGGAGATAATGCGCGCGCGCCGCACGAAGACGTCGCGCACGGCGGGGTTGGCGATCAGGTCCAGGTAGCGTTGGCGATAGCGGATCTCCACGTCCTCCAGCCCGTGCCACTTTTCGGGGATGGAGAGCAAGGTCTTGGACAGGAATTCGAGCTTTTCGACGTGTACGCTGAGCTCGCCCGTGCGGGTGCGGAACAGGTAGCCATCGACGCCGACGATGTCGCCCAGGTCGAGCATCTTGAAGAGGGCGAAATCGCGCTCGGGAACGGCGTCTTTGCGGACATAAATCTGCAGCTTTTCTCCGTTCTGCTGCACGTGGGCGAAGCCGGCTTTACCCATGTGGCGGATGGTCATGACGCGGCCGGCAATCCGCACGTCGACGCGCGCGGCCAGCTCCTCGGCGGTCTTGGCGCCGTACTCGCGCAGAATGTCCGGAACGGCGTGGGTGGCATCGAAGCGTTGGCCGTAGGGCCGGTAACCCAGGGCTTCGATCTCGCGCGTACGCGCGGCCCGCTGTTTCAGTAAATCGTCTTCCAGCGACAAATAAAATCTCCTATGAGGCCGTAGCGAAAACCGCTCCCTGGCGGTCGCGGCTCGGTAACAACAACAAACCGCTCCCTGGCGGTCGCGGCTCGGTAACAACAACAAACCGCTCCCTGGCGGTCGCGGCTCGGTAATGGCCCAAGGCCGCCCCTTGTGGTCGCGGGGAAATTAGCTATTATAAGGCTTCGCTTGCGACGCTCCATTTCTATTATCATTCCCGCCTACAACGAAGAGAACCGATTGCCGGGGACTCTGGACACAGTGAACCGATATCTGGGCGCCACCGCGTGGGAATTCGCGGAGATTGTAGTGGTGAACGACGGCTCGCGGGACCGGACGGCGGACGCGGGGCGCGCGGCCGGCGCGCGCGTGGTGGAAAATCCGGGCAATCGGGGCAAGGGCTACTCGGTGCGCCACGGCGTCATGGAAGCGAAGGGCGAGTGGCTGCTGGTTTCCGATGCCGACCTTTCGGCGCCCATCGAAGAGCTGGAGAAGCTTTGGCGCGCGGCGGATGGCGAGGCCGCGAAAGGGGCGATCGGGTCGCGAGCCATCGACCGGTCCCTGATCGGCGTGCACCAGCGGGCGTTTCGCGAAAACATGGGGCGGGTGTTCAATCTGCTGATGCGGATCGCGACCGGTTTGCCGTATCACGACACGCAGTGCGGCTTCAAGCTTTTCGAGGCGAAAGCGGCGCGCGAAATTTTTCGGCGCCAGTTGCTGGACGGCTTCGGCTTCGACGTGGAAGTGCTCTTCATCGCCGCCAGCCTGGGGTACCGGGTGCTGGAAGTTCCGGTGCGATGGAATAACGTGGAAGGCACCACGGTAAGCCTTTGGCGCGGCGTCGCGGCCTTTGCCGATCCACTCAAAGTGCGCTGGAACGGGCTGGCGGGGAAATACCGGTAGGAACAGCGGTCAGCCTGGCCCGGTTTTGGTGACGGCTGACTGATCGCCGACCGCTTGCAATTTGGCTTTGCGCCGGGCGGCGATGCGGGCGGGCAACAGCAAGGCTTGATGCAGCACGAACAGCATGACGGCCGCCGCGAAGAACGTCACCATGCCGGTGGACTCGTGAAAGAAGCCGTGCGCCAGATCCGGACTGACCATGGAAAGAATACCGGTCAGGGTGACGCGGCCGCCGTTGGCGATCAGGGCTACAGGGATGGTCGCCAGAAAAATCACCACCCGCCGCCAGGTTTGTTTCTCGAACAGGTAGCCGTAGACCAGCGATAGAAAGGTCAGGGAAAGCAGGGAGCGAATGCCGCTGCAGGCTTCCACGACCGAGAGCGGGCCGCTGGGCAGCTCCAGAATGTTGCCCTCGCGCAGAACCGGTATACCCAGAACGGTCAAGGCAAAATCCGCCAGGCGGCTGGCGAGTATCTGCAGGGGAAACGTGATCTGGGTGTAAACGACGGCGGGAATCGGCACCATGAAGAACAGCAGGAAAAGCGGGAAGGCAAGCCGGCGTAGAATCGCGGTACCGCACAGGAACCAGATCAGGCCGATGACGGTGATCACCACCGCCGTGCGCGCGGTGAACAATTCCACGCCCAGGGTAGCGACGAACACTTGCAAACCGCCCCAAACGACGACCAGCAGGCCCCACCAGTTGGGTTTCGGAGCGATGGCCAGCAATTCGTCTCGCCGCTGCCAGGCGATGTAAGCGGCCACTACGGGGACGAAGAAGCCGTGCCCCATATCGTCGTCCCAAGCCCATTGACGCACCAGGGGCACCACCACCGGCGCGTAACAAGCCAGCACCAGCGCGGTAAACCAGGCGAGCGGTACCCAAGGGACCTTGGGCGACACAGCGGGGTCCGCGGTCATGAGTCTTTCTGCATCATACCAGCCTCGGCGTCCCGATCAGCGGCAATGATCGAAAAGGCGGGTAGTGAAATACCGTTCCATGCGGTCGGGGAATACCGTGACTACGTGGGCGCCGGGTTCCATCGCTTTGGCGGCGCGCACCGCGGCGACGTAGTTCAGCCCGGAGCTGGGCCCCACGGGAAAGCCCAGGCGGATGAGCCCGCGGGCGGACAGAAGCGCCTCTTCCTGGGGCACTTCGACGGTTTGGAGGCACTCGAAAATCGAGGGGTGAAAAATGCGCGAAACTCCGTCCACCACGCCCGGTATCTGGGAGCTGAAGCTGCAGCATTCCTGATCCACCGCTTCGGAGATTTCGACCGGCCGCGCCAGCACGGCGCGGAGGGCGGGATTGGCCGGCCGCAACCCCTGGTACAGCCCGACCAGGGTACCTCCGGTTCCCACGCCGCTCACCACCGCGTCCACGCGGCCACCGGGAATCTGTTCCAGGATTTCACGGGCCGAACCGAGCTGGTGGGCGCGCGCGTTGTCGGGGTTCGAGAACTGGCACGGCAGGAAGCCGCCGGTGTGGCGCGCCAGTTCCTCGGTGCGCGCAATCGAATCGGCCACGCCGGCGCCCCCGGCGGTGAGCTCCACCTGCCCGCCAAAGGCGCGGATCATGAGCACCCTCTCGTTACTGACGCCTTCGGGCATCACCGCCAAAAAGCGCAGCCCGCGTTGCGCGCACGCCATAGCCAGGGCAATGCTGGTGGAACCGCTGGAGGCTTCGATGACCAGGCCGCCGGGAGCGAGGCGATTCTCGGCCAGGGCGCGATCGAGGATGAAGGCGGCGATGCGATCCTTGGTGGATCCGCTTGGCTGCAGGAAATCGAGCTTGACCCAGATCGCGGGGCCGGCGGGATCCAGTTGTACCGGGACCAGGGGAGTGCGGAGCAAAGGAACGGAGATTCGAGTGACGTCGGGCATAGCCGCAACGCTACGTTACCATGGCTGCAGCGATCCGGCTCATGGCGCCGGCACCAGCAGGGTCTTGCCGATCACGGTGGTGAAGCCGTCCAACATGTCCATGAAGCTCGCGCCGAGCAGCGGCATGGGACGGAGCTGCCAAAGATGCCCGGCGTTTTGCCAGGCCGACTCCCGCGCGGCGGCCACGCTCCAGGCGGCGAGGGTGTCTTCCAGGTGAGAGACGGGTGGGAGGGCCCCGCCGGGAAGCCGGACATTCAGGGTGCGTTTGGCCGCGTCGATGAGGCTGTCGAGCGTCGAGTTGAGCGCCGTGTAGTCGTTGTAGTGGGTCCCGCCGCGATCCGGAGTTGTACCGGTTGCCCGACAGGTGGCGACGATGGCTTGGGGAAGGTCGCGATTGATATGGGCGTTGATGCCAGCCAGCGCGAACTGGATGCGCGCCACGGCGGCGAGGCCGCGATCGCCGAACAAGACCTGCCAGCAGGCCGGCGCCGCTTGCCCGGACAGCGAGGACCCGAGCGCCGAGAAGTAGAGACGCGCGAATTGAACGTCAAGCTCGGCAAGCCACTCCGGATCGTGGAAGGCGCCGGCTCCGACTCGCGCCTCTACCGCTTGGGTCACCTGCAGGTACAGCCAATTGAACCATTTCAGGCCGTCCGCATCCACCGAAGCGGCGTCGATGGCGTGAAGAATCCGGAGAACATCCGCGATGGACTGCGGCGCGGCCCCGACCGCGGCGACGAGTGCGGCATCGTAAGGGAACATGGTCCATTGTATGTCCGGGCCGGAACCGGTCAATCAGAACTTCCGCAGGAATTGACGGTACGCACCGCTGTTGAAGGTGCTCCAGGGTTGGAAGCCCCTCTCTTTATAGAGCTGGTAGGCGAAGTCGATATTGGCTTTGCAATCGAGCAGGTCCCGAAGGTTGACCCCCACGCGCTTCAAGTGCACCGTATTGATCTGGAAGTAGCCCCAATCGAGCGTGCCGTCGGAATTGTAATGATAAATCTCGCAAGCGCCGCGCGGGTTTTCGGCGCGTTGAACGGCCAGTGCGACCCGGCATGCCGGTCCGAATTGGTTGCAGGCGTATTGCTGGTAGGCCGTCAAGCGGTGACCGAACTGGTCGGCCTGGGCCTCGGCCGCGTCCTGGGCCGAGTCTCTTGGGGCGATCACCAGGGGCCACTGAAAACGGATGCGCAGCGGCGATTGCAGCGTGATGGTGTATTGGGTCTGCAGCACAACCACGGCCACGCCGATTCCCGCGGCCAGGAGCACAAGGACCGCAAAGAGCCTCGGGGCCGTTGGCGCTTTCGACCGCCTGCCGCGCGCCCGCCTCTGCGCCGCCGGCTTCAGAGGCATCGGACGCCATCGGTAGATCGCCGCGTGGCGGCGGAGACGCCTGGTGCGGATCGCCGCAAGGACGAACATGGCTGTAGCATTCTTCGATCAGATTACTACAGCGGCAAAGCGCTCTCGCCGTCATCCGCTAAACTGGAACGAGGTGGAAGAGGAAGTCCTCGGCAAGGCATACGATGGGCGGCTGATGCGCCGGTTGATGGGGTACATGCGTCCCCACGGCGCGCTGGTGGCCGGGTCGCTGGCGTTTCTGCTGGTGCAATCGGTGCTGCAGGTGCTGGGGCCGCTGCTGACCAAGATCGCGGTCGACACCTATCTGCGGCCCGATCCGGCGCGTATGCGCACGCCGCTCGACGCTTTTCTTCCGGCCGATCCTTACGCCGGGCTGGCGCGCATCGGGCTGATGTATCTGGGCATGCTCGCGGCCGCGTTCGTGTGCGAATTCGGGCAAACCTACCTGATGCAGTACACCGGCCAGCTTGCCATGTTCGACCTGCGCAAGGAGCTGATGCAGCACCTGCAGAAGCTCGACCTGGCTTTCTACGACCGCAATCCGGTGGGCCGGCTGGTGACGCGCGTCACCACCGACGTCGACGTGCTCAACGACCTATTCACTTCCGGCCTGGTGACGATTCTGGGCGACGTGCTGGTGCTGGCGCTGATTCTGGCCATCATGTTCCGCATGAGCCCGCCGCTGGCCGCGGTAATGCTGTTGGCGATGCCGCTGGTGATTCTGGCGACCTCGATTTTCCGGCGCACGGTGACCGAGAGCTACCGGCGCATCCGCATCGCCATCGCGCGCATCAACGCCTACCTGCAGGAGCACATCACCGGGATGGCGGTGCTGCAACTGTTCAACCGGGAGGCGCGCAGCCGGCGGGAATTCGAATCGGTCAATCGCGAGCACATGCTCGCCTACAAGGCCGCCATTACGGCATACGGCTGGTTCTACCCGGTGGTGGAGCTGATTTCGACCATGGCGCTGGCGGGGATTCTGATCTACGGCGGCTTTCGCGTGACCAGCGGCCGGCTCACGCTGGGGGTGGTGGTGGCGTTCCTGCAGTACGGACTGCGGTTCTTTCGCCCCATTCAGGACCTGAGCGAGAAGTACAACATTCTGCAGGCGGCGATGGCCTCCTCCGAGCGCGTTTTCAAGCTGCTCGATACCGAGGTGGAGCTGCCCGCTCCGGTGGCGCCGCGGTCCGCACCGGCTTCGATTGCCCCGATTGAATTCCAGGGTGTGTGGTTTGCTTACCAGAAGGAAGATTAGGTGCTGGAGGACGTGAGCTTCACCATCGCGCCCGGAAAAACCGTAGCCGTGGTGGGGCATACCGGCGCGGGGAAGACTACGCTCATCAGCCTGCTGCTGCGCTTTTACGACGTGGGGCGCGGGGCGATCCGCATCGGCGGCACCGATGTGCGCGATTTCGATCCCCAGGAGTTCCGCCGCCAGTTCGGGGTGGTGCTGCAAGACCCGTACCTGTTTACCGGGACGCTGAAAGAGAATATCCGCCTGGGCACGGAGAGCATTTCGGATCTGGAAGTGGAAACCGCCGCCGAGCAAGTAAACCTGCTGGATTTCGTGCGCGGGCTGCCGAAGGGGTTTGCGCACCCCATCGCCGAGCGCGGGGCCGGTCTTTCCACGGGTCAAAAGCAATTGATCAGCTTCGCCCGCGCCCTGGCGCACAACCCGCGCTACCTGATACTGGACGAGGCCACTTCCAGCGTGGATACCGAAACGGAGCTGCGCGTGCGCGCCGCTCTGGAGCGCACGGTGGCGGGGCGCACGTCGATCGTGATCGCGCACCGGCTCTCCACGGTTCAGCGGGCCGACCATATTCTGGTGATGCACAAGGGGCGGCTGCGCGAGAGCGGCACGCACCAGGAACTGCTGGCGCAGCGCGGCATTTATTGGAAGCTCTACCAGCTTCAGTATAAGGATCAGGAAGCGCGGATGGAAGCGGTCAGCGGTAGGCGCGACGTTTGATGCATGTTGCATCACTTATTGACACATTACGCATCACTCGCCTATCATGGGCTTATGAGAACCACCATCGACTTTACCGAGCCGCTCCTCGAAAGTGCCAAACAAGAGGCCGCTCGCCGGGGAGTTACGCTGAGCGCGATGGTACAGGACGCCGTGCGCAGCCATCTTGCCCGGCGCCCCGTCCGGGGCAGCGGCAAGTTCGAACTGCACACGGTCCGAGGCAGGCTGGTTCGGCCCGATCTGGACCTCGACCGCACTTCGGCCCTGGTTACCATGGACGACGAAGCGGCCTTTGGCGGCAAGAGCTGAGCCGCGCATGCTGATGCCGGATGTGAATGTCCTGGTGTACGCCCATCGCGAGGAGTCCCCTGCTCATGAGCGCTACGCCGCATGGCTGGTGAACCTCGCTAGCGGGCCGGAGCCATTCGCCATTTCCGAGTTTGTCATGCACGGTTTCATCCGCGTGGTTACGAACCCACGGATATTCGATCCACCATCCACCGCGGCCCAGGCATTTGAGTTTCTCGACGCGCTGTTGGCCCTGCCCACATGCACGGTCATTCGCGCCGGGCCTAACCATTGGAGTATTTTTCGCAAATTGTGCGAGACCGGCAAGTTGAGGGGGAAGATCGTGGCCGATGCCGTCCACGCGGCGCTGGCCATTGAAACGGGCTGCGAGTGGGTAACCGCCGATACGGACTTCGCCCGCTTCGCCCCGCCCCTCCGCTGGAAGCATCTCTGACGCGCATTTCTCACGGCGGCTCTGGTGCGGTGTCGTGGCGCAGGCAGTCCTGTCCGTTGCCGCATGCTTTTTCATCCCGGCTGCGTTTCCGCACAAACTGTGGGGCAGCCAATTCTGGCTGCAGCCGGCTTTTAGCCGGCATTGGTGCCCGACAGGAAGACTCGACACGCCGCGTAAGAGCCGCCTAAAAAGGCGGCTGCGGGCAAAATTGCCTAATGCCGCATAGTTTTCACTTTGGCGACGTTCTGCACAGATCGTGGGGCAGCCAATTCTGGCTGCAGCCGGCTTTTAGCCGGCTCTCGCCGGGATGGAAGACTCGCCACACCTCGAAAGAGCCGCCTAGAAAGGCGGCTGCGGGCAAAATTGCCCGCCCCACTTGTGCAGGCTCACGCCGGCGGGGAAAACTATGTGGCATTAGGCAAAATTGCCCGCCCCACAATTTATGCGAACTGTCCGCGACAAGAAAAGTATGCGGTATTGGGCATTGTGTCGCAGCCTGGAAGAAGTGTCGAGACGACTCTCGACACGGCAGGCAAGACTGCCTGCGCCACGGCGGCTGTTACCATGGAGCCATAGTGCGGCTGGACAATCTCCTGACGGAGCAACAAAACCAACACTCGGCGTCGATCGATTTACTCTCGACCGAACAGATGCTGCGCGTCATCAACGGCGAAGACCGGCTGGTGGCCGATGCGGTGGGGCGGGAGATCCCCGCGATCGCGCGCGCGGTGGACGCTATTGCGGCGGCTTTTGAAAAGGGCGGGCGGCTGTTCTACATTGGCGCCGGCACCAGCGGACGGCTGGGCGTGCTGGACGCGTCCGAGTGCCCGCCCACGTTTTCGGCGCCGCCGGAACTGGTGCAGGGAATCATCGCTGGCGGCGAGGCCGCACTCAGCCATGCTACCGAAACCACGGAGGACGATCCCGCCATCGGCGTGCGCGACCTGGTGGCGCGCGGTTTCAAGGCCGGGGACGTGCTGGTGGGGCTGGCCGCCAGCGGGCGTACGCCCTATGTGCTGGGCGCGGTTGGCGAAGCGCGCCGGCTGGGCGCGGTCACGGTGGGCGTAAGCTGCACTCCCGATTCGGAGTTGGCGCGCGCGGTGGATATCGCCATCACGCCGCTGGTGGGTCCGGAGGCGATCACCGGCTCGACCCGCATGAAGGCTGGCACGGCGCAGAAAATGGTCCTCAACATGCTCTCCACCGGGGTGTTCGTGCGCCGCGGCTATGTGTACGGCAACCTGATGGTGAACGTCCAACCCAAGAATCGGAAGCTGCTCGACCGGGCCGCGCGAATTGTGGCGCAGGCCGCCGGGGTGGAATACGACCGCGCCGTGGCGTTGGTGGCAGCCGCCGGCCAGAGCCCGCGCGTGGCGATCGTAATGGGCAAGACGGGGCTCGATCGGGGTGCGGCCGAACGGCTGCTTGCGGAGGCGGGCGGGCGGGTCGCGGTGGCGCTGGAAAGACCGCTGGAGCGCCGTGCGGGCTAGGTACCCGGTTCCGGAATTGCAGTCGGGGATCCGGCGACCGCTCCCTAACGGTCGCGGCTCGGACTCCTGCAGTGTCATCCGAGCCGCAACCGTGAGATGCTATTAAAAAAGCTGGCCAGACGCGCTGGGCAGGCGGAACCGCCTGCCCCACCATTGAAAACAATGCACTCGCTTTGGTGGCGCAGGCGGTCCCGCCTGCGACTTGTGATTTTTTCGCGGGTCCTGATGGGGGGGCGGTTTTGAGGGGAGTTGTCGACGGTCGAATGCCGACGGGAGAAACCGACAGGCCGGGAGGCCTGTCCTACAAGCACTCATGGATAAGTTTGTAATCGCGGGCGGAACCGCCCTGAATGGATCGATCCCCATCAATGGATCGAAGAACTCTGCGCTGCCGGCGCTGGCTGCGGCCTTGCTCACCGAAGAGCCGGTTACGCTGCATCGCATTCCGCGGGTGCGGGATATCCGGACGATGCAGCGCCTGCTGGTGGATATCGGCGCGAGCGTAACCGGGGAAGGCGATACCGTGCGCCTGGAGACGCCGCGCATTTCGAGCCCCGAAGCTCCTTACGAGCTGGTGAAAACCATGCGGGCGTCCAGCCTGGTGCTGGGACCGCTGGTGGCCCGCTGCGGCAGGGCGCGGGTTTCGCTGCCGGGCGGCTGCGCCATCGGCGCGCGTCCCATTAACCTGCACATTCTGGGGCTGGAACAACTGGGCGCCACCATCCACCAGGCGCACGGCTATATCGAAGCCCAGGCGCCCGGCGGTCTGCGCGGTGCCAACGTGCAGTTCGACCGGATCACCGTGACCGGCACCGAAGACCTGCTGATGGCGGCGGTGCTGGCCAAGGGCGAAACCGTGCTGCGCAATGCCGCGCGCGAACCGGAGGTGGTGGACCTGGCCGATCTGCTGGTCAAGATGGGCGCCCGGATCGAAGGCGCGGGCACTTCCACCATCCGCATTCAGGGCGTTGAAAGGCTGGCCGGGGCCGAGCACACCATCATTGCCGACCGCATCGAAGCCGGCACGTTTCTGGTGGCCGGCGCCATCACCGGCGGCGATTTGAGTGTGACCGGCTGCATTCCCGAGCACGTCAGCGCGCTTGTGTCCAAGCTGCAACAAGCCGGGGTCCGGGTGACACAGCCCGACGACACCACGTTGCGGGTTTCCCCAGGCGGCCAACTGCGTTCCGTCGATATGACCACCGAAGAGTATCCCGGATTCGCCACCGATCTGCAGGCGCAGTACGTGGCGCTGATGACCCAGGCCGAAGGGATCGCCATCGTGGTCGAGACCATTTTCGAGAACCGCTTCATGCACGCGCAGGAGCTGGCGCGCATGGGCGCCAACATCCGCATCGATGGCAAGCAGGCCATGGTGGCCGGTCCGCGCAGGCTGACCGGCGCGGGTGTGATCGCATCCGACCTGCGCGCCAGCGCGTCGCTGGTGCTGGGCGCGCTGGTGGCGCACGGGGAAACCGTCATCGACCGCGTCTATCACATCGATCGCGGCTACGAGAAGATCGAGGCCAAGCTGGCCGCGGTGGGCGCCCGCATCCGCCGGGTGGAGTAAACTGGGCAGGATGAAACATAATCCCGGGTTTCTGGCGCTGGTGGACGATGCCAAGTCGCGCATTCGCCAGATCGATATCGCCGAATACAAGACCCTGCGCCAGGCCGGCGATGCTCACCTGCTGATCGATACGCGCGAGGAAAGCGAATGGGCCGCGGGCCACGTGGCCGGCGCGGTGCAGCTTGGCAAAGGCATCATCGAGCGCGATATCGAAACCAGGATGCCCGACAAGAACGCCACCCTGGTGCTCTATTGCGGTGGCGGTTTCCGCTCCGCGCTGGTGGCCGACAACCTGCGCAAGATGGGCTATGCCAACGCCATTTCGCTCGATGGCGGTTGGAGAGCGCTGAAGGAGTCGGGCCTTCCGCTGGAGTGAACTGAGGTCTTAACCTGGCGCAAGTACCCGCATTTTAGGGTGCTCGAACCCTCATCTTTCAGGGCTGTCCGGCGGAGCTTTTTGGGCTAGCGTTAGAGCATGGGCAAGAGAATTGTCTGTGAGACCTGCAAGAATGTCCGCTGCGTCGGCAGGTGCAAGTTCTCCGCCGCTCCCAAAGCACCCACGCCTCCGCGCAAGGCGGCCTGAGCCGGTTTCGGTGCGCGACAACTAATCCGTGCGGCGATGCTCCCCGGCCTTATGGATCTGTTTAAGACCTGTAAGGAAATAACCGCGTCGGCCTCCGGGATTTGCATGGTTATTTCATGACGGAGCCTAAGCACTCCGTATCCGGCAACCGCTCCCTTACGGTCGCGGCTCGGAAAAGCCGCGAGTCGGAGCCGCGACCGTCAGGGAGCGGTTGCACGCAACGTTAGCGAGCTTTCCGAAATGGCGTCCTTAGGACCGGCACCGCATCTTCCATCGCACGGTTTCGATAGCCAATTCGCGTTACGCGGAAGCCTCCAAAAAGGCGGGCGAGGGTTCGCCCCGCCCGCAAAGGGGGAGACCTATGGGGTATTCCGACCCCCGTCTCGGCACGGCGGCTCGGCAGTGATGGCTGCCGAGCCGGTGCCGCGACGAACGTGTCTCGACGCGTGAGGCATGCTATAGGAATGCGCACCTGCGCTTCCATGACGGTATCGCCCGGCGATTGGCGGGCACAAGTTCGCATTGGTAATGATGCAGGAGGATAGCAGGTGTTGCCGGGAGATCGGCCGCGGTGAGGGCAAACGAATTGGCTAGCCCGGCACGGACTAAAGTCTAGTGCCAGCCTACTCGCCGTAGCCGATCTCGCCGCGGCGCGCGGCAATGGCGGTGTATGTCACCAGCAGGGCGGCAACCGCGAGAAGGCCGGGAACGGCGATCCAGACAGGCGTGGGGTCGATATCCACCACGATCACGTTGAGCGGCGGCGGCAGCGGCACTTCGACCGGGCACAAACCCTTGAGGTAGGAGATCACGCTGATCTTTTGCAGCACCGAGGGGAGAAATGGATTCACGTTCTCCCAAACGTAGACCGCGGCGGCGGGAATCATGGGATTGCGAAACAGCAGGCCGCAGGCCAGGAAGACCGCGCCATAGCCGACGCAGGCCAGGACCGTCACCAGCACGTACCACCCCAACTGGGCCAAGCCCGGCCCGCGCCAGAGGTAATCGCCCCAGGCGCGGTCGTGGCCGCCGATGAGCAGCAGCGATGCGGCCACGCTGGGAACGAATAGGGAGCAAGCCGCCAGCAATCCGGCCAGGTATTTGCCCGCCACCAGAGACTCCCGGCGCAGCGGGGTGAGGTAGTAGTAGTGCAGAGTTTTTTCCAGCATCTCGCCCCGAAACAGGCTGGCGAAGATGCCCATGCAGCCGAAGAATATGGCGCCCCGCAGGTAGAACAACTGAAACATCATGGCGAAAGCTTGCACGTCGTTTCCCAGGCTGTGGCGAGGGTGCGCGCGGCGGGAGGTCACGAGCGCGTGGAGCAGGCAGATGGCCACGGGACCGGCGGCCAGCAGGTAAATCCACCAGCCACGGCGGCTGAGCAGCGTTTTGCGCCACTCCAGGCGAAACACGGCGGCGATCTGGCGCTGCCAGAGAGGGGTTTGCCGGCTCACGTGGTGCCTCCTTCGGCGCCGATCAAATACTGGTAGACCGAATTGACGTCGTCGTCGGCCGGGGCGACGGTTTCGATCTCGAGACCGGTTTCGAGCACCACCTGGTTGAGCAGCAGATAGAGGCGGTCGGCGTCGGTGGTGCGGACCAGCAGGTTGCGGCCGTCGCCCTGGATTTTGGCCTCCATCAGGTGGTCGTGGGAGAAGAGGCGGGCGGCGAGTTCGCGGGGCCGGTCGCAGCGCACCAGGATCTGCATGGGCTGTTCCTTCACCTCGCTGCGCACGCCCTGAATTTCGCCCTCGGCGACGACATAGCCGTGGCTGAGCAAAATCACGCGGTCGGAGATACGGTCGACGTCATGCAGGACGTGGCTGGAGAGGATGACGTGGCGGCCCTGGTCGCCCCACTCCCGAAACAGGGCGATGCTTTCGGCGCGGGCCATGGGGTCGAGGCCGTTGAGCGGCTCGTCCAGCACCAGCACGCTGGGAGAGTGGGCCATGGCTTGGGCCAGCTTGATGCGCTGGCGCATGCCTTTGCTGTAGGCGGCCACGGGACGGCCCGCGGCGGCGCCCATGCCGGCGCGTTCGATGGCTTCGCGGGCGCGGCGCGCGCACTCGTCGGCGCCGAATCCGTGCAGCAACAGGTAGGAATAAATGAACTGAAACCCGGTAAGGCCCTTCGGCACGGCTTCGAACTGGGCGCAGTACCCGACCAGGCGGCAGAGCTCTTCGGGGTGGTCGGGCCGGGCGCCGCAGACGCGGATTTCGCCCTGGGTGGGGCGGATCAACCCGGTCATCAAATTCATGAGGGTGCTCTTGCCGCTTCCGTTGGGGCCGACCAGGCTGGTGACGCCGGGAGGAACGACCAGGCTCACGCGATTGACGCCCAGCACCTCGCCATAGAAGCGCGAGACGTCGGCGAAGGTGATGAGATTGGAGGGGGAGGGGGCACTCATCGCACCACGTCCACGCCGCGGATTTTGCGGGCCAGCATATAGAGACAGGCCAGGGCCAGCAGCGCCAGCATGGCCGCGCAGGCAGGTAGCGGCAGTTGCTCGCCGCTGGGAACGCGGAAGAAGACCGCCCCGTTGGTGGTGGGCTGGCTGCCCTCGAACAGATGTTGCCAGAGGGAGCCCACCAGAAAGCCGACGTTCAGCAGATGGCCCCAATTGGTGTCCTGAATATTATTGATGACCGCCCCAAAAGCGGCGCCGACGAAGAACACGCCGAACATCAACCCTCCCGCCACCGGCTTCCACTTCACCCAGGCCGAAAGCGCCAGCGCCAATAGCGCCAGCAACAGGATCCAGGCCCACGACCCGAAAAACAGGCCGGCGGCGATGCGCCCGTGATCGAACATCCAGGAGCCGCCTTCGAGGTAGGACTGCAAAGCGAACAGCAGCAACCCCGGAATCCAGGTCATCAGCGAAAGCAGAACCAACAACACGGCCATCTTCGAAGCCACGTATTCCACCCGCGAGAACGGACGGGCCAGGTACAGCGAGAGCGCGTTGTTGGCCAGGTCCGGCGAAATCTGGCCGGGACCGATAAACGACGCCAGAAATAGCGCCAGCATGCTTTGCCAGCCGAGCAGCGATTGAAAGAAAACCACGTTGATCGAGATCAGCCGCTCGGCGCCTTCGGCGTTGAACAGCTTCAGCACGCTGGCGTTGTGTACGGCGTAAATGATGAGCGCGGCAATCAGCGGGTAGATAAAGCTGGCGAGATAAAAAATATTGAGGAAGCGGGAGCGGTGCAAGTCCTCGAACGCATAGCGTGGGATCACCAGCAGGCGGCGCCAGCGCGGCGTCAAATCGCCCTGATAGGGCCGGTAGGTTTTCTTATAGACGGCCACCGGGGGCCTCCATGGCTTTCAGGAAAATGTCTTCGAGCGAATCGCGCTTATGGCTGAGGCGGCGGATCTGAACGTTCTCGCGGCCAGCGATCTCGTAGAGCCGGCGCACTTCCAGCTCCTCTGGCAGGATGAGCTTGATGCGCCCCTGCGCGCCGGCCGCGGTCTGGCAGCCGATTTGTTCCAGGGCCGCCAGGAAATCGCCGTTCGAGCCGCCGCGGGTCTCCAGTTCCAGGAAGCGGCGGTTGGCCTTGCGCTCCTCTTCCAGGTTGCAGAAGGCGGCCAGGCGGCCCTCCTTCAGGATCAGGGCCTGGTCGCAGCACTCCTCCACGTCGCGCAGCAGGTGGGAGCTGACCACAAGCTGCAGGTCGCCGCGGGCGCGGATGTCCTGAATGAGCTGGATCATGCGCGCGCGGGCGGGCGGGTCGAGGCCGTTGGTGGGCTCGTCGAGAAGCAGCAGCTTGGGCCCGTGTGCGATCGCTTGCGCCAGCTTGGCGGCCTGCTTCATGCCCAGCGAATAGGTGCCCAGGGCGCGGTAGCGCACTTCGCCCAGGCCGACGTAGAAGAACGCCTCGTGGGCGCGCTCGAGAGCCTGGGCCCTCGGGAGGCCGGCCAGCTCCGCCATCAGGCGCACGAAGCGGACGCCGCTCATCGAGGCAATGAAGGAGTCGTTCTCCGGCATGTAGCCGATGAGGCTGCGAATCTCCCGTGCCGCCGTCCTGACGTCGCGGCCGAGCACGCGCAGGGTGCCGCCGAAGGGGCGGTGAAAACCAAGCACCGTATTCAGCAGGGTCGATTTGCCGGCTCCGTTGGGACCTAGCAGGCCGATCGACCGGCCGGTAAGGGATGCGGTGAGCCTGTCCAGAATCACCCTCGCGCCGAAGCGCACTTCGAGCGCATCGAGTTCAATGACCGCGTCCATTCAGCCTACTTATACGCTCTTTCGTGCCGGCGTGTTCCGCCCATCTGCATCCCCCCAAATAATTGGCCAAAGGGCAGGGCGTGGCCGGCGATGCCGGTTATGCCGCCGCTGACGAGGTCCTTGAGATTGCCGCCCAGCAACTCGGCCGAGCCGGCCACGGTGATCCGGTCCGGCGCCGCGTAGGCAGCCACCAGTGCGGGCTTCAATCCGTTCCAGGAACGCGCCTGCTCGGGTGTGGCGAGGAGGCTTGCCAGCGGGGCCAGGGTCGGCCCCAGGTTTTCGTAGAGGACGGCCGAGAAGTTGGCGAAGTGATCGCGCGGTGCGAGGCTGAGGAAGCCGGCCGCGTGGGCGATGGACAGGTGCGTGGCCTTGGCCTCCAGCGCGCTCTTGATCAGGGCGCGGTTGGGCGCGGCGATCAGGTAGCCGTCGGCGAAGGTGTACTGCGCCTGGGTGAGCGGATTGGCGCGGCCGTTTTGGGGCGTATAGGAAAGCGAATAGAAGACGCGGCCATCCACGGTTTCCTGGGAGAGCCGCAGGACGCTCGCGGCGCCGGCGGCGAGCTTGGCGATAGCCGCCTGGCAGCGGGCCGGGTCGTAGACTTCGGCCACCAGGCGCCAGGAGGGCACGGGCATGATCGGTCCATCCATGGCCAGGGCGAACTCTCCGCCCAGGCTGGCGGACAGGCCGGCCAAAGTTTCGGCGTCGGCCGGGCCGGCGTTCGTCTTGAGGAACGACCGCACCTGGGTGGCAAGCGCCTGGGGATCGCGAACCACGAACGCGGCCACCGCCGAAGCCTCCGGCGTTACGTAGTCGAGCGAGCCCATGGGCGCCGGATCGGCCAGCCAGGCCGCGATTCCGGTGTTGGCGCCATCGAACCCCAGCGTGGCACGGTCCTCCATCTTCCGCTCGACTTCCTTCTGCTCCACGATCAGGTAGTGCAACCCGGCCAGCGGCGTCTTTTCCACCCGGCCGCCGGCGAGGCGGGAGAGATCGGCGCAGACGAGCAGACCGGCGCCCTGCCCATACGCGTCGGCGATGCGCGCGCGAAACGGCGTGCCGGTGAAACCGCCGGACGCACGGTCGAGCGCCGGCGCGAGCGCGGCCACGGCTTCGGGCTGCAGCCCAAAGACCACGAAACCGTTACGCGATTCCACCGCGAGCTTCAGCCCCTGGGCTTTCAGAAACTCCGGGAAGCCATCGCGCTTCACCTCGGCGAACAACACCGGGGCGTGCGGTTGGCCATCGGCGCCGGCCACGCTCACCAGGGCAATTTCCTCTCCCAGGTATTCGCTGGCGGCGCGCAGTTTTTCGAGCACCGGAGCGATCCGGTCGCCGCGCGCGGCCCACCAGGAGCGCAATTCCGCGCTTTCCACCAGTTGGCGATCGAGCACCGATTGGGCCTCGGCAAGGTACGGCCCCAGGTTGGGAATCGAGGCATAGAGTACGATATCGGCCGGCAAGCGGTCCATCAGCCGGCTGGAATAACGCAGGGCCGGCAGGCGGATCTGGCGCAGACCGGCGCGCAGGGTGTCCAGTTGGCGCAGCAGGGCGGTACGGTTGCGGCTCCAGCCTATATCCTCGCGAACCGATTCGGGCTCGAGCGTCTGGCTCGAAACCGCCTGATCGCCCGGGTGCAGCACGGTATCGATGTTGTTGTGGGTGACATGGACCTCGCCCTGAACCACCGAAATGCGCGAGCCCTTCACCCCGGAGCTCACGCCGAACACGGTTCCGGTCACCGCCACGCGGCAATCGTCGGTATCCACATACAGATGGCCTTTGCGGCGTTTGGCGGCTTCCACGATGATGCTGCCGCGGGAGAGGCGGAGAGTGAGATCGTCGCCGCCGGTGTAGGTGACCAGGCTCGATCGCTCGCGCAATTCCACGCGCGAACCGTCAACCAGCCGGAGTACGGCATCCGATGCTTTGGCGGCGCGGATTTCCACGTTGTCGGGCAGTGCCTCGCCATTGGTCATCGGCTGCATGCCGGCCGCGGTCACTTCATACAGCGCGCCGTTGATGGATTCGACGCTGGCCGGGCCATGGTGGGCACCGTTCTGGTCGACTACGACCCACACCACCGCTCCCGCCGCGAACGCCGCCGCGGCCGCGAAGGCCCAGCGCCAACGGATCGGGCGGCGCGGCGCGGCCTGGCGCAAGGACGGCATCGCCACGACGCGGCCTTCGTAAATCTTGCGGCAGGCCACGCACGAGTGAAGATGATCGCGCACCAGCAGCGAGCGGGATTCCGGCAGGGTGCCGGCGCGAAAAGCGGGGATGAGAGCTTGAAAACCGGTGCAATCGCGGATGTGTTCGCCGAGGGGTACAAGTTCGGCGGCAAGGCGCCGCCAAACGCGGGAACGGGCCGCCTCGATAGCGGCTGGATCGATGCCTTGGTCGCGGATTTCCGCCACGGCACGATCGAGTTCGGGATCCAAGAAACGGTCTTCGGGGGTCATGCCACTCCTCCCATGTAGGCGCGATATTCCTTTTCCAGTTTGTCGCGGGTTCGGGATAGCGTCACCGCCACGGTTCCCGGTGTGGTTTCCAGCAGCCTCGCGATTTCGGGATTGTCTTTTCCTTCGAAGAATCGCAGGGTGAACATTTGCGCGATGCGCGGATTGAGACGGGCCAGCGCGCCGCGCAGCCAGTCGCGAATTTCGCCCGACGACCGCGCCCGTTCCGGGGACCGGTGCGCCGGTTCCGCCAGCACCGGCTCCAGCTCGTCCAGCGGGATGTGCCGCACGTTTTGCCGGCTGCGCATCAGATCGAGCGCCGCATTGATGGCGGCGCGGTGCAGGAAACTGGCCATGTGGCCGACCGGCTCCGCCTCCGGCGCGCGCTTGAGCAGCCGAAGGAACACGGTTTGCAACACGTCCTCGGCATCGCCGGCATTGCCCGTGATGCGATAAGCGGCGCGAAACACCAGCCCGTGGTGCTCGCTAAAAATACGCTCCAGATCGGCCGCCGGCGGGCCGGCGGAGTCTACCGTGGCAGCCATCGACAATTTCATCCTGTCCGGTTCTTTCAACCAATAGGACGCACTGGCCGTCCCGTTCTTAGCATAGCGGGGCGTGGCAAGGACCGTTTGGAACGGGAACCGGCGACAAGATGGCCGGCGCTACCGGCTCTGGCGCCCCTCACAAAAAAAGCCCCATGCCGTTGAGACGTGGGGCTGAGAATGCTTCAATCTGTCTCGGAGGATGACAGACCGGTCACAATATTATCACTGGGCCGCAAGAAAAATCAATTTCGAAAATCGCCGGAATCCGGCTTCCGCGGCCGTTTTCTTAACAATTGCAACCCGGAAGGCCGGTTTCGCAATTGCGGCAAGCTATCCGGCAACCGCTCCCTCACGGTCGCGGCTCGGACTCGGGCACGACCGGCTAACGGAGCTCTTCCATGGCCTGCTCCAAAACCGCCGGGGATGGCCGCAGCTTGGCGTCCGGAAGCAGAGCCAGGGGCGTATCGTCAAGCTGCAGCATGTCGTCGAATGTCGGCTTGCTGGTATTGACGTACAGTACGCCGGTCAGCACTTCGCCGGCGGCTTCAGCTTGATCCAGGGCGGCCAGCGCCGCGATGCGGTCGGTGGGGTCGAAGTCGCGCCCCAGTTTGCGGATGCGAAGGCGGGAACCGTCGTGCAGCTCGACCTCGGTGGTTTCGCCCTCCGGTAGCTCGATGGCAATGTCGTCCTGGAAGGGCACGTAGTCGAGCTGGTGCAGCGGCTCTTCGTGGTCCTTCATGTAGGAGTAGCTCTTGGTGGAGCCTTCGTGGTCGTTAAACGTGACGCACGGTGAAATCACATCGATGACGGACAGGCCGCGGTGAGAGATCGCCGCCTTGAGAATGGCCTGCAGTTGTTTCTTGTCGCCGCTGAAGGACCGGGCCACGAACGTGGCGCCCCAGTGCAGTGCCAGGGCGCAGCAATCGAACGGCGGCAGTTCGTTGGGAATACCGGTTTTGAGCGTGGAACCCAAATCGGCGGTGGCCGAGAACTGGCCCTTGGTGAGCCCGTAAACGCCATTGTTTTCGATCAGGTAGATGAGCCGCACGTTGCGGCGCAGCATGTGCATGAATTGGCCGAGGCCGATGGAGGCGGTATCGCCGTCGCCGCTCACGCCCAGGCCGACCAGGTTGCGATTGGCCATCAGCGCGCCCGTGGCGATTGCCGGCATGCGTCCGTGGACGGCGTTAAAGCCGTGCGAAAGCCCCAGGAAATAGGCCGGCGACTTGGAAGAGCAGCCGATGCCGGAGAATTTGGCCACGTTCCAGGGATTCACGCCCACCTCGTAGAAGCACTCGACAATGCGCTCGGAGATGGCATTGTGCCCGCAGCCGGCGCACAACGTAGTCTTGCTGCCCTTGTAGCTGAGCACCTCCAGTCCGAGGCGGTTGGTCTTCTTGGGCGGCGGGGTAACGGTGGTGCTCATTTCTTTCCCTCCTGGGCGACGACGTCGTCGGTCACGGTGCGCGCATCGAGCGGCAGCCCGCCGTAGTAGCGCACGCTGCGAAGTTTGGCGATGAGATCGGCGGCCAGCTCCAGGCGCATCAGCCCCAGCATCTGCCCGTCGCGATTCTGTTCCACCACGTAGACCCGCTGGTGGCGGGCGATGAATTCCGCCAGATCGCTCGAAAACGGGTAGGCCCTCAGGCGGAAATAACTGGCCGCGATCCCGTACTCGGCGAGCAACTGGTCCCGGCTTTCCCGCACCGCGTAGTCGGAAGTGCCGAAAGCGATCAACCCGACCTCGGCCCCTTCCGCCGCCTCCACCACGGGTTGCGGCACGTGCCCGCGCATCACGTCGAACTTATGCGCCAGCCGGTCCATGTTGCGGATGTAATCGTCCTCGCGCTCGGTATATTGGGCCTTTTCGTTGTGGCCGCTACCGCGCGTAAAATAAGCCGCCTGGGGATGGTTGGTGCCGGGCAAGGTGCGCCATCCGACGCCGTCCCCATCCACGTCCGCATAGCGGGCAAAGCCGCCCGCCCGCTCCAGATCCTCCGCCGTGAGAACTTTGCCGCGGTCGATCGGCTTCGACGGATACGGAAAGGCGTCGGCCATCCAGTTATTCATGCCGAGATCGAGGTCGCTCATCACAAACACCGGCGTCTGGAAGCGCGCCGCCAGGTCGAAAGCATCGATAGTGTACCGGAAGCACTCTTCCGGCGAAGCCGGAAAGATCATGGGATGCTTGGTATCGCCGTGCGAAAGCGTGGCGGTGGTAAGGATATCGGCTTGCTGCGTGCGGGTGGGCAATCCAGTGGAAGGGCCGACCCGTTCCACGTTGATGATGACCGCCGGAGTTTCGGCGTAATAACCGAGGCCGACGAATTCCGACATCAGCGAGACGCCCGGACCGGCCGTAGCCGTCATCGCGCGCGCCCCCGCCCAACCGGCGCCCAGGCACATGCCGATCGAAGCCAGCTCGTCCTCCGCCTGCACGATGGCGTAGCTGGCTTTGCCGGTTTCCGGGTCCGTGCGGAAGCGGCGCATATAGCCGATCAGGGTTTCCACCAGCGAGGAGGACGGCGTGATGGGATACCATGCCACGAACGACACGCCCGCGAACATGGCGCCCAGGGCGCAGGCCGCGTTGCCGTCGATGATGATCTTGCCGGCGGTCTGGTTGGAGCGCTCCACCCGGCACGCATCGGTCTTGGTGAACGTCTTGGCGGCGTAATCGAAGCCGGTTTGCGCGGCGCGCCAGTTCAGATCGGCCGCTTTGGCCTTCTTTGGTCCGAACTGCTTCACCAGGGCCTGGCGAACCTCTTCCATTTCGATCGAAAGCAGGTTCGCCACCACGCCGTCGTAAATCATGTTGCGCACCAGCTTGCGCAGCTTGGGCTCGGAGCAGACCGGCCCCACCAGTTTGTCGAAAGGTACCGGGTAAAAATGCAGGTCGGAGCGGATCTGGCTGAGCTTGAGCGGTTCGTCGTAGACCACCCCGGCACCGGCTTCGAGCTTGCGCACGTCCTCCTGCGCCGTTTCCGGATTCATGGCCACCAGAAAATCGATCTCCTTGCGGCGGCCGATGTAGCCGTGCCTGGAAGCTCGTATGGTGAACCAGGTGGGCAGACCGGCGATGTTCGAAGGGAACATGTTCTTGCCGGAAACCGGAATCCCCATCTGAAGGATGGCGCGCATCAGAACGGAATTCGCGGTTTGGCTGCCGGAACCGTTGACTGTTGCGACCTGAAGGCTGAAATCGTTGACTAGCGAAGGGCCGGTTGGCCCCGAAGAAGGCTCGACCGGGGAGACCTCTAAAGTTGACATGCGGAATCCTCTAAGTGCATCGGAGCTTACGTTCTATTTGATTATATGCAAAATGAGCCGGGCCGGGGCCAGATCCGGCGTGCGCCCTTCACGGCGCCGATGCCGCCTGGCCTCGGGTGCTTAACCGATCTGGGGAGATCCGTTCCAGTCGACCGCTCCCTCGCGGTCGCGGCTCGGTAAGCGAATGAAAACACGCGGCACCCGTTACCGAGCCGCGACCGCGAGGGAGCGGTTTCCGCGTCTGAATTGCGAAATCCCCTGATCGGTTAAGCACCCCTTGGCCCCAAATCCCGCCTTTTGCGCTTGCATTCGTGCTACGCTTCCAGTGGAAGCCATATATGATTGAAGATCTACTACAACCCAGGCACCTGATTGTGATCCTGGGCATCGCGATTCTGTTTTTCGGGCCGCAAAAGCTCCCCGAACTGGGCAAGGGGCTGGCCCAAGGCATCCGCAGCTTCAAGGACTCGTTGAAAGAAGTCACCTCCAACACGCCAGCTCCGCCCAAGGACTAGCGTAAGCGGCGCGGCGTGGCCGCGGCTCAACTGTGATCGCGACCGTCGATCTGCGCCCCTGTGCGTTCTCGTTGCGCGGCTCAGACGCTGGTGCCGGGCCGGCTAGGAGGCACGGTGTGCCAGGCGTCGCCGCGCGAGTTCGCCTCGGAGGTATCGTTGCCTACTAACGACCTGCCAAGACGCGGCTTTCTGCAATCCATGATGGCGGTTCCGCTGGCTGCGTCGGCGGCCGACACTCGGCAAACGCCGTCCTCCCGCGTACGCCTGGAGGCTTTCGACTATTCGGGCGTCCGGCTTCTGCCCAGCCGTTTCCGCGACCAGTACCAGGCTACCCGCGATTTTTACCTTGCCTTGCCAAACGACGATCTGGTGCACGGCTTTCGGGTGCAAGCCGGTCTGCCCGCGCCTGGCAAGCATCTGGACGGCTGGTGCCGCACCACCACGGAAGGCGTGTTCGGCCAGTGGCTGAGCGGCATGGCTCGCATGGCCAAAGCCACTGGCGACGCAGCCCTGCGCGACAAAGCCGCCAGCCTGATGACGGGTTGGGCGCAGTGCTTTGAGAAGACCGGCGGCGTAGCGGGTCATTATTCGTTCGATAAGACGTTCTGCGGACTGCTGGACCTGCACCTCTACACTGGGAATCCCGACGCGCTGCCACTGCTCCGGCGGATTACCGCGGCTGCGGCCAAAACTTTGCATCGCGCGCGCCAACTTGCCACACCGGCCGATCCGCAGGCGGCTTCGGGTGGAAACTCGGAATGGTACACGCTGAGCGAGAACCAGTACCGCGCTTTTCTCGCCACCGGCGACTCCGCGTTCCGGGACTTCGGCGACATCTGGCGCTATGAGGCTTACTGGTCGACGTTTCTCGATACCGCCGCCCCGGCGCCTCGCAGAGTACACGCTTACAGCCACGTCAACTCGCTCAACGGCGCGCCTCTGGCTTACGCGGTGAGCGGCGACGAACGGTATTTGCGAATGGCGCGGAACGCTTACGATTTCGTCCGCCGCACCCAGATGTTCGCCACCGGTGGGTTCGGCCCGGGCGAGCGCCTGGTGGGCTATGAAGGCGACCTGGGCCGCGCTTTGGAAATGCATGCCGACACCGCCGAGATTCCCTGCGGCTCTTGGGCGGGATTCAAGCTGTCGCGCCACATGCTCGCCTACACCGGCGACGCGCGGTACGGCGATTGGATTGAGCGGCTGTTGTATAACGGCATCGGCGCCGCGCTGCCCATGGCCGGCAACGGTGAAACTTTCTACTACGCGGACTACCACACGGGCAGCGGAACCAGATCCTATCTATGGGACCACTGGCCTTGCTGCTCCGGAACCTACATCCAAGCCGTTTCGGACTACCCCAACCTGATCTATTTTCGCGATCCATCGGGCCTCTACATCAACCTTTTCGTCCCGTCGGAAGTGACCTGGCGCCAATCCGGACAACTGGTGAGACTGACACAGGAAACCAAGTACCCGGAAAGCGAAGAGATCCAGTTGCGAATCGATACGGAGATCCCCGTTTCCGCGTCGATCCGCTTCCGCGTGCCGGACTGGGCGAATACCGCTACGGTTGAGGTGAATGGCGCGGCGGTTTCCGTCGATATCCGCCCTTCCACATGGGCGGCCGTGTCGCGGACCTGGCGGAATGGCGATCGCATTACGATCCGCGTCCCGATGCGGCTTCGCGCCGAGGCGGTGGACAAGCAACACCCCGACCGTGTCGCCATCCTCTATGGACCGGTGGCGCTGGTGGAGGACCTTCGATTCAACCTTGGCCTGCAATTGCCTCCCGGACACCATGCGCCCGAGGACCTGGCCGCCCGCCTCCGCCCGGAAGCCGGCAATCCTTTGGGTTTCGAGGTGGCGGACCCGCCCGGCCAGGCCATCCGCTCAGGGCGGTTCTACCCGTATTACGATTCGCCGCCCGGCATCCCGTATCGTATGTATCACGACTTCACCCGCAACGAACTGGCATGAGGGGCACGGCAGCCGGGTGGCGCTTGCGATGAATGGAAAGGTAAGAGGGCTTCGATGGTGGGCGGTGCAGGATTCGAACCTGCGACCTTCTGGGTGTAAACCAGACGCTCTAACCGGCTGAGCTAACCGCCCTTGTGCCGCTCCATCCAGTTTAACATCGCTCCCGGCGGCGGCCCGCTCTTCAGTACAATACTCCAATGCGTTCCGCCCTTTTGTTAGTCTTGGCATTGCCGTGTCTGCCGCTGGCGGCCCAGCAGCGGCCGTTCGACGTCGTGATCGCCGGCGCCCACATTGTGGATGGCTCCGGCGCGCCGTGGTTTGCCGCGGATATCGGAATTCGCGGTGACACCATCGCGGCCATCGGCCTGTTGGGCGACGCGCCGGCGGCGGTACGCGTCGATGCGCAGCGGCTGGTAGTCGCGCCCGGATTCATCGACATACACTCGCACGGGCGCCGCGGCATTTTTGAAGTCCCGACCGCCGAGAATTACTTGCGGGAGGGCGTCACCACCATCGTCGAAGGTCCCGATGGCAGCTCGCCCATACCGCTGGCGCCGTTTCTGGACAAGGTGGCGCACACGCCCATCTCCATCAATTTCTCCACCATGGTGGGGCAGGGCTCCATCCGCGAGCGGGTGATGGGGCTGGTGAACCGCAAAGCCACGCCGGAAGAAATCGAAAAGATGAAGGCGCTGGCGGCGCAGGGCATGCGCGACGGCGCCTTCGGTCTCTCCACCGGTCTCTATTATGTGCCTGGGAATTTTTCCTCCACCGAAGAAGTGATCGAGCTGGCCAAGGTGGTGGGTGCGATGGGCGGCATCCACATTTCCCACATGCGCGAGGAGGCCGGCCACGTCGTCGATAGCGTGAAGGAGACTATTCGCATCGGCGAGGAAGGCCATCTGCCTACGCAAATCACCCACCATAAGATCATTGGCCGGGCCAACTGGGGGCAGAGCGTGGAGACCCTGCGGCTGGTGGAAGAGGCGCGCCGGCGCGGGGTGGATGTCACCATCGATCAATATCCCTACACGGCGTCGAGCACCGGAGTGGCGGCTCTGTTTCCCCAATGGTCGCTCGAAGGCGGGCACGCAGCGCTGGTGGAGCGACTGGCGGCTCCGGCCGAGCGGACGCGCATCAAGGCCACCATTGTCGACAACATCCGTTTCGACCGCGGCGGTGGCGACCCGAAGAACATCGTGATCGCCAACTGCCCGTTCGATGCCTCGCTGGCGGGCAAGAACCTGGCGGAGTTGACCCGCGCCGGCGGTCTGGAGCCCACCTTTGAAAACGCCGCCGAAACCGCCATCGCGCTGCAAACCAAAGGGGCGTGCTCGGCCGTGTACCACGCCATCGGCGAGGACGACGTGGTGCGCATCCTGCGCTCGCCGTTCACCATGATCGCCTCCGACGGCGAAATCCCGGTCTTCGGACGCGCCGCGCCCCATCCGCGCAGCTACGGAACGTTCGCCCGCGTGCTGGGCGTGTACGTGCGGGAGCAGCATGTGCTGACCCTGGAAGAAGCCGTGCGCCGCATGTCCGGCTATCCCGCCCAGCGGCTGAAAATCTGGGATCGCGGCTTGCTGCGGCCGGGAATGAAAGCCGACCTGGTAGTCTTCGACCCTACCCGGATTGCCGACCGCGCCACCTTCGACCAGCCGCACCAGTATTCGGTAGGCGTCCGCGACGTGATGGTCAACGGCAGACTCGTGCTGCGGCAGGAGAAGGTGACGGCGGAGCGGCCGGGGCAGGTGCTGTATGGGCCGGGGCGGCGGTAGGGCAAGTGTGTAGGCGATCGCTTCATCGTGCCGGCACGAGGGAGCACTTCGCGTTTGCTAGTATCTAACTGATGCCAGAATCGCTTCGAGGTGCCGCGAAAAACGTACTCGCGGGCGAGGGATCGATGTTCCGAGCTATGAAGGCGGAAGCGGATGGTCTCCCCAAGGTCGGGCGCTCGAGCCGTGAAATTGGCATCCGGATTGAGGGTCCAATCCGTGACATCCCTGTTGCAGAGGATGGCACCGTCGAGCCCGGAACCGGAGGAATGTCGGTGGCGCTTGATGCCGCAAAGAACCTGCCTAAGCCGCGCCTTCCCAGATCCCTTGGGGGAGAAGGCCGGGATCCTGTTTTCGCTATGCTAAGAGCAGAGGTCCCGGGAACTTTGCTCCCCCGCGTAGACCGCTATCCCCATGCTATCGTCGAGCCCATCCGCCGATGTTCGGTCCTTGAGTTTGAATCCGATCTGGCGGGCACTCGTCCTTTCTGGAGCGAGGTTCATGACTAGAGAATTCGCGCATTACCGTCAGCTCGAGCGCCGCTTGTGGATGGCACGCTGGAGGAACGAAGGGCGGGAGTCGCCGGAGGAGCACGCCACGCTGGACGAAATGGAGGACACTTGGTTTCGCCTGAGCGACGAAGAGCAAGACCTGCTACGCCGCGAGGCCCCGAGATGCTGGCCGACCGAGTCGTCGTCGTTACCTCCTCAGCTTGCGGACAGGTCGTATCCCGCGGCACCTGCACTTTGGGCTTACGAGGGATTTCACTCGCCTGTGGAGGCCATTCTCTGCGCGGAGGCGGCATGACGGCAAACGGCCCCAAGGGCGTAGCTGTGCAGTTGCACGACTGGTTCGTCAGCATCTTACATCTAACGGAAGGAAGCTTGTTTAGCGTGGCGCCTGAGGGACCGCACCGCGACGCGGTCGTGCTGGACACCCTCAGGAGGAATGCCCGTATACTTTCCCGCGCCGAGCTTGATAATGACGGCAAGCTCTACTCGCCCCTCTGTTTTTTTCTGGCGGCGGCCTGCCGGAAACTGGGGGCGTCCTTGGCGGTGGGGCATTGGCGAGCGGCGATAAACAATGTGATTGACGTGCAGCACCAGTTAGTGAGCACCCGTGACGAATCGGATGCAGTCGGCCTGGACATTGGCAGCCCGGCGGTGCTGTTTAAGCGAGAGTTCGACGAGGCGATCCGCCAATCCGGCCTCGCGGATATCGCCCCTTATCTCGACAAGGATGACCGTGAAGTCGCGCTGGGCCTTGCGATCAACTGGGGAATGCGCCTTCTGATTGCCTATGCCCTGGAATGCTCTCGCCCGAACGGCTCCGATCGCAAGGATCTCGCTTGGGTAGCGAGTATGGTGAGACCGCTCGTTGCCTCGGTGCCTCGCACCGCCTGAATCCTCACCCTTTCGGCCCCGCCTTCTCTCCCGCCGTCCAGACCTGGGATTCCGTGGCGGTACCCCCCTCCATCCCTCCCCACGCGTCCGCCTGCGCAAAACGCTGCGGCAGGGGCAGCCAGGCTTCCAGCGTGGTTCCGGTGCCCGGTTCCGAATCGATCCGCACGCCGCCGCCCAGGCTGGTAACACGCTCTTCGATACCCAGCAGGCCCAGCCCCCGATTGCGCTGGCGTGAGAATCCGCGCCCGTTGTCGCGCACCACTACGGTCAGACGCTGGCCGGCGCTTCTGACGGAGATGCTGGCCTGGTTGGCGCTGGCGTGCTGGCAGACGTTATTCAAGGCCTCCTGCACCAGCCGGAAGATGCATGTTTTGTGGTGCTCCGGCAGATCGCCGGGCAGTTCATCGGCCTCGACGTCGATCTGAATGCCGGTCGAGCGGGTTACCTGGTGCGCCTGCCACTCGAGCGCCGCGGCCAGTCCCAGATCGTCGAGCATGGAGGGCCGCAGCAGCAGCGCCACGTTGCGCACCATGGCGAGCGAGCCTTCCACCAGCTCGCGGATGCGGTCCACGCGGCCGCGCAGTTCGCCATCGCCGGGCCCCAGCGCCAGCGCCAGGTCGTGCAACTCGAACTGCACCGCCGAAAGCGATTGCCCCACGGCGTCGTGCAATTCGCGCGAGATGTTCTTGCGCTCGGTTTCCTGCGTGTCCACCAGCTTGGCCGACAGGCTTTTCAGCTCCTGGCGCGCCTCGGTCACTTCGGCCAGATGGTTCAGCGTGCGCCGTTCCAGGCCGAGAACGTGAACCGCCGTCCCCACCGCCAGGGCCACGCCGAACAGCAGCATCAGCGCCAGCGCGCCCACCAGACTGTTGCGCAGCCCCGCGAACATGGCTTGCAGTTGGCGGTCCTGCTCCACAAGTTGCTGCCGGTTCAGGCTGGCGATGGTATCGGCAATGCCCAGGGTATTGGAGCGGCGGGGCAGAATCTCATCGCGCAGAAACGCGTATCCTTCCTTGCGCCGCCGCCCGGCGCTCCAACCGACCACCGGCTCCAGGGCCCGCCAGTAGTCTTCGATCTGCGCGCGCAGGGACGCGCTCAGGGCCGGGTCGGGCAGGAGGGACAGGGCGTAATCGCCCGACAACATGAGTTGAATTTGTTGACGGGAATGAAGCAGCGCCAGCCGGCTCTGTTCGGCGCGCACCGGGTCCGGTTCCAGCAGGTAGTCCCTCACATACGTGCCGGAAAGGTATACAGCGGAACGGATCTCTTCCAGCTTTTGCGCCCGCCCCAGGAAATCCTTCACGGTAGCTTCGTTGTTGGATTGCAGTTTGAACAGCGCCTGAACCGCGTTCACGCCGGAAAGCGCCAGCAGCGCCAGCAGAACGCCGAAACCCAGAGCCAGCGCGGTGCGCGTACTGAGCCATCGCCGCGCGGTGCGCAAGCGGTTGGCGTTATCCATCGTTTGCCTCCGCCCCGTTGGCCGAAATCACGCCCTTGCGAATGGCATACAGAATCAGGTCCGCCACGCCGTGCAGGTTCAGCTTTTGAAAAATGTGCTGGCGGTGGCAGATCACGGTGGTCGGGCTGAGATTGAGAATCGCGGCCACATCCTTGTTCGACTGGCCCTCGGCGAGTAATTGCAGCACCTGGCGTTCCCGCGAGCTCAACAGGTCGTAACTGTCGGTGACGTTGCGTTCCTCCAGGTAGCGGACATACTCGTCGGCCAGAATCCGGCTCACCCTCGGGCTGAAGTAGGCCTTGCCGTTCGCCACCGCCCGCACCGCCTCCACCACTTCCAGCTCGGCCGAGCTCTTCAGCACGTAGCCTCGCGCCCCGGCCTTCAGCGCGCTAAGCAGATAGGATTCGTCGCTGTGTACGGTCAGCATCACCACCTGCGTGTCCGGCAGGTGCGCGCAGATCTGGCGCGCCGCTTCGATCCCGTTCATCACCGGCATGCCGACGTCGATCACGGCCACTTGCGGCCGCTCCCGCCTGGCCAGTTCCAGCGCCTGGCGGCCGTCGGGCGCTTCGGCCACGATCTCAAAAGCCGGTTCGTGGGTCAGCAAGGTACGCAGACCCCGCCGGATGATGGCGTGGTCGTCGGCCAGAAGAATGCGAACTCTGGGCATGGATTGTCCTATCCGCTCCGAATTATAGCGGCTGGGCCGTTGGCGGGGAATCCTGCAAACAGAGGAGCCGGCTTCGGCGGCGGTGCGTGTGGAATCGTCCACCCTCCTCCGATCATAGGATTGTGCGGGTGCGATTCGGCGGGTACCATCGAACTGACGACAACGATCCGCCGAAATTCCGTCGAAACTTATGCCTCCTAGTCCCTCTCTCCCCTTTCAGGCACTCGAACAACTGCGGCGCTACGATAGTTGTACGCTTTCGAACGCTGTTGAACGCCTCGGCCTGCGCCCGCGCAATGAAGGTTTCGTGGACGGAAGCATCGTCTGCCGCTTTCCTCACCTGCCGCCGGCCGCCGGCTATGCCGTGACCGGGCGCATTCGCACCTATGAGGAACCGATGGACGGCCATTGCTACTACGAACATCTGGGCTGGTGGCGTTACCTGGAAACCATCCCTACGCCCCGCATGGTGGTGTTGCAGGATGTGGACGACCGCCCCGGGTTTGGGGCCCTGTTCGGCGAAGTAGACGCCCGCATTTGCCGTGCCCTCGGTTGTGTGGGTTACGTCACCAACGGCGCGGTTCGCGATCTTGATGCCATCGACGCGCTGGGTTATCATCTTTTCGCTGGTTCGATTTCCGTTTCACACGCCTACGCGCACGTCGTCGATTTCGGAGGCCCTGTGGAAATTGGCGGCCTACGCGTCGCTCCCGGCGACTTGTTGTTTGGCGATCGCCATGGCGTTCTCTCCCTGCCATCGGCCGCAGTCCCGCGGCTCCCCGATCTGGCCGAGCAAGTGCTAGCCGAGGAGCGGGCGCTGTTCCAACTATGCCAGCCCGACAAGTTCTCCATCGACGCACTTGCAAACCGGATTCAGGAGATGGCGCGGAGGCAGCGATGCTAGCCCCGCGCGCTCTGCTGGCCCTCCCTCTCGCCGCCGCCATCTGCGCCTTGGGCGGCTGCTCCGCCAAGGGCAGCGCCAAAGCCCAGCCGCCTTTGACCACGGTGGGCACGGTCGCGCTCACCCGTAAACCGATCTTCCGCCAGCTTACTGTCTCCTCCGAGCTCGTCCCTTTTCAGGAGATCGACATTTATGCCAAGGAATCCGGCTACGTTAAACAACTTCTGGTGGATTACGGCACCCACGTGAAGCGGAATCAGCTTCTGGCCGTGCTGGAGATTCCGGAACTGGAAGTGCAGTTGCAACAGGACGAAGCGGCCATCGACAACGAGCGGGAGATGGTCACCCATGCCCAGCATGAACAAACCCGCGTGGAAGCGCAGCACAACGCCTATCATTTGCAGTACACCCGCCTGAAAGGCGTGGCCGATAAGACTCCCGGCCTGGTGGCGCAGCAGGAAGTGGACGATTCGCAGGGCAAGGACCTGGCGGCCGAGGCGCAAGTGGAAGCGGCCCAATCGGCAGTCCAATCCGCCCAAAGCCAGTTGCTGCAGGCGCAGGCCAAGCTACAGCACGACCGGGTCCTGTTCGAGTACTCGAAACTTTACGCTCCTTTCGACGGCGTGGTAACCCAGCGCTACGCCAATCAGGGGACCCTGGTGCAAGCCGGAACCAGTTCCAGCACCCAGGTCATCCCCATCGTGAAGCTTTCCCAGGACGACCTGTTCCGCCTGGTAATTCCGGTGCCGGAGTCCTCAGTGAAGTTCGTTCGTCTGGGCAGCCGGGTTCAAGTGCGAGTGCCCTCGCTCGACAAAGTGGTTTCCGGACGTGTCGCGCGATTTTCGGTGGACGTCAGCCAGGATACCCGCACCATGCATACCGAAGTGGACGTTCCCAACCCCACCCGAAGCCTCATGCCGGGCATGTTCGCCGAAGCCACCCTGACGCTGGAGGGCAACAACGACGCGCTCGCGGTCCCTCTGGCGGCTCTCGACCAGACCGCCGGTCAGGCCAGCGTTTTTCTGGTGAGCCCGGACAATCGCCTCGAGGAGAGAAGAGTTCAGATCGGGTTCGAGACATCGAGCGACGCCGAGGTGCTGAGCGGCCTGGCCGTGGGCGACCGGGTGGTGGTCAGCGACCGCAGCGGTCTTAAGCCGGGAATCGAAGTGCGGCCGCAAAATGCCGATGTCATGGAATTCGAAGCCGGCAAACAGTAATTAACCGTCCGGCCGGAGCGGCCGGCAGCCAACTCTCTCTTATGCCACGTTTTTCGATTCGCAACCCGTACTTCATTGTGGTCATCTGCCTGGCGCTGCTGGTCATTGGAGCCACCAGCCTGGCGCGCATGCCCGTCGATCTGTTTCCGGCCATCAATATTCCCGTGGTGATGGTGGCCACCTTCTACTCCGGCATGCCGCCGCAGGATATCGAGACCGACATCACCGACCCACTGGAGCGATTCTTCACCCTCGGCGCCGGCATCGATCACCAGGAATCGCGCTCCATGCTCGGCGTCAGTCTGATCAAGATTTACTTTCAGCCGGGAAGCAACGCCGACTCGGACGTAACCGAAATCAGCAACCTGGCGCTGGCCGACCTGAAACGGCTTCCTCCCGGCACCTTGCCGCCCGTGGTTCTAAAATTCGACGCCTCCAGCCTGCCGGTCTGCCTGGTTACCGTGAAAGGCGAGGGGCTCAACGAAACCCGGCTCCACGACCTGGCGCAATTCCAGATTCGCAACCAGATCGGCGCCGGCGTGCAAGGCGCCGAAATCCCGCCGCCGTTCGGTGGCAAGTACCGCCAGATCATGGTGTACGTCGACCCGTTCAAAATGTTCGCCCGCCAGCTTAGCCCCATGGACGTGGTGCGTGCGGTCAACGACGCCAACCTCATCATGCCCGCCGGCGACGTCAAGATAGGCCCTTACGACTATTACGTCTATTCCAACAGCATGGTCGATAAGGCCGAAGAACTGAACGACGTGCCGCTGAAAATGGTCGGGGACCGCTGGGTGTCGGTTGCCGACGTAGGCAAAGCCGAGGATGCCGCCCAGATTCAGTACAACATCGTGCGGGTGGATGGCCAGAAGTCGTCTTACATCCCCATCATGAAGCAGGGCGGCGACACCAATACCATCGCCGTGGTCAACGGAATCCGCAATCAGCTCCAGCACCTCTTCGAAGTTCCCAAACAACTGGTGACCAGCGTGGTCTTCGATCAGTCGGTCTATGTGAAGAACGCTCTGGAAACGGTGCTGCATGAAGGCGGGTTGGGTCTGGTCCTCACCAGCATCATGATCCTGCTCTTCCTCGGAAGCCTGCGGGCCACCTCAGCCGTGCTGATCTCGATTCCGCTCTCCGCGCTGGCCACCTTCGTGGTCCTGGCGATGATGGGCAGCACTGTCAACACCATGATCCTGGGCGGCCTGGCGCTGGCCTTTTCGCGCGTCATCGATAACTCGGTCATCTCGCTCGAAAACATCTATCGCCATCTGGAAATGGGCGCCGCTCCGGCCGTGGCGGCGGAAGTCGGCGGTGCCGAAGTGAACCTCGCGGTGCTGGCGGCGACCCTGGTGGACGTGGTCGATTTCTTCCCGGTGGTCTTCCTGTACGGCGTGGGAAAATTCCTGTTCTCCGCGCTCGCATTGGCGTTCTGCCTGTCGCTGCTGGCGTCTTTCGTAGTGGCAATGACCGTCATCCCCCTTTTCTGCTCCCGTTTCCTCAAAAGCATCCCCCACGAAGAACACGGCGAGAAGGAGCAGCCGGCCAGCCGCAATCTTTGGGACAGGTTCAACCATCACTTCAATCGCGGTTTTACCAGAGTGCTCGACTTCTACGAAAGATCCGTGCGGCGGGCGCTGGCGCGTCCGTGGCTGACCGTCGCCGCGCTGGCCATCCTGTTCTTCGCGAGTTTCGCCATCTATCCCCTGCTTGGTCTCGCCTTCTTCCCCCAAACCGACGCCGGCCAGTTCACCATCAATGCCAAACTTCCCACCGGCACGCGAATCGAAATCACCAACGATTACGTAGCCAGGGTGGAGGACCTGATCCGGCACACGGTGTCCCCGGAGGACCTGAAGATCATCGTCTCCAATATCGGAGTCGTGGCCGACTTTTCGGCCCTCTACACCACCAACGCCGGTCCCTACACGGCCACCATTCAGGTGCAGCTCAACGAACAACACAAGACCAGCAGCTTCGAATACATGGACCGGGTGCGGCAGGCGATCGCGCGGCGGTATCCCCAAATCCGCACCTTCTTTTCCAGCGGCTCCATGGTGGACGCAGTGCTCAATTCGGGCATGCCCGCGCCCATCGACATTCAACTCGCCAGTTCCAATCTGCCCCTCTCCTACAGCGTGGCCCAGGGCTTGGCGGCGCGCATCCGCCAACTGCCCGGCGTGGGCCAGGTCTACATCCCGCAAGACATGAACTATCCCGGCCTGCAGTTGAACGTGAACCGTATTCACGCCGGCGAGCTCGGCCTGAGCCAGAGAGACGTCATCGACAATCTGATTACCTCGTTGAACTCGGATTACATGATTGCGCCCAATTACTGGGTGGATTATAAGACGGGCAACGACTATTACGTCACGGTGCAGTATTTCGAGCACGGCAGCGGCGCTATCCATAATCTGGTGGATCTTAGCCAGATGCCGCTACGCGCTCCCGCTCTTACCAAACCGACGACGCTCGATGCGGTCGCCAGCGTCAAGCGAATCGAAACGCCCACCGAAATCGACCACTACCAGATCAAGCGAGTCATGGATGTCTACGTATCGCCGTCGGGCGAAGACTTGGGCAACGTGACTAAGTCGATTCAGAAGGTGATCGCCGACACCAAAATCCCGGAAGGCATGCTGGTGGATTTGCACGGCATGGTGGAGGGCATGTTCGCTTCCTTCAAGAGCTTCGGGTTCGGCTTTACCCTGTCTTTCATCCTGCTCTTTCTCATCCTGGTGGCGCAGTTCCGGTCTTTCATCGACCCCTTTCTGATCATGCTGGCGATTCCGATGGGCTTCATCGGCGTGCTCATCATTCTGCCGCTCACCCACAGCACCCTCAACGTCATGTCGCTGATGGGTGTGCTGATGCTGATCGGCATCGCCGATTCCAACAGCATTCTCATCGTGGATTTCGCCCACAAGCTGGAAGGGGAAGGGAAGTCGGTGGAAGATGCGATTGTCACCGCCTGCCGCGTACGCTTGCGCCCGATTCTGATGACCTCGCTCGCCACCATCATCGGTATGATCCCGATGGCCATGAAGCTGGGCGAGGGCGCGGAGCAATACGCTCCCATGGCGAAGGCCATCATCGGCGGACTCACAACATCCGTGATTTTGACCGTGTTCATCGTTCCCGCGGCGTATCTGTTGGTCTATCGCAACAGACGCCCCAATCCGCCGGCGATCCCGGCCACGGAGGCAGCCTGATGCGCATCGCTACCAATCTCCCGCTAATCGCCCTCGCCTGCGCCTGTCTGGCAGCGGCCCAAACCGGCGCGCCGGTGCTCCTCACTCTTCAGGACGCCGAAGCGCTCGCTCTCAAGAACCATCCCCAGGTGCAGGCCGCCCAACACGCCGTGGCCGCCCAAGGCCAGCGCGTGGTGGAAAGCCGCGCGGCGTATTATCCCGACATCTACGGTTTGGCTACGGGCTCGGAGGCGAACAGAGACGGGCGAATCGGCGCCGGGTACCTTTCGACGTCGAGCCTGTTCAACCGTTTCGGCGACGGCATCCAGATCGATCAGTTGATCACCGATTCGGGCCGCACCCCCAACCTGGTGGCCCAGTCCAGGCTGCTGCGCAACGCCGCGGACCAGACTCTTCAGGCCACCCGCTACGACGTGCTGATGGCCGTCAACCGCGCTTATTTCGGCGTCTTGCAATCGCAAGCCACGGTAAAGGTGGCTCAGGAGACCATCGCCGCCCGCCAATTGCTGGTCGACCAGGTAACCGCGTTGGCCAATAACAAGCTGCGCTCGGAACTGGACGTGAGCTTCGCCGACGTCAGCCGGTCCGAGGCGCAACTGCTGCTGATCCGCGCGCAAGACGCAGTGCAGCGCACGTTTGCGGAGTTGACCCGCACCCTCGGCTCGCAACAGAACGCCGCTTACCGCCTGTCCGAAGAGCCGCTGCCTCCCAGCCCGGCGACCAACGTTGAAGACCTGGTCGCACAGGCTCTCCAGAACCGTCCCGAACTGGCCGGCCTGCGCCTTTCGCGCGACGCGGCCTATCGTCTGGAGCAGGCCGAACGCGACCTCAGCCGACCCACCGTCAGCTTCGTGGCCGTGGCAGGCTATATGCCGTACATCGACCAGATCACCCTGCCGCGAGCGATCCCCGGTGAATACGAAGGCGCGGCCGTGAACGTAAGCGTGCCTATCTTCAACGGCCACCTGTTTTCGGCGCGGCGCGAAGAAGCGCACGAACGCGCCCTCGAATCCGACCAGCGAGTCCGCGACCTGGAAGACAGCATCGCGCGCGACGTCCGCGCCGCCTGGGCCTCATCGGTCACCGCCTATCAGGAGCTGGACGTTACCGCCCAAATGGTGCGTGAAGCCTCGCTCGGCATGAGCCTGGCGCAAGGCCGCTACGATATCGGGCTCTCCTCCATCGTCGAGCTGACCCAGGCCCAGCTCAACCTGACCAGCGCCGAAATCGAAAACTTGAGCGCCAAGTACGGTTATCAGGCTCAATACGCGGAGCTGCAGTACGCTATCGGAGCGCTACGATAACCTCGGATGCAATTTGAGCCGCGACACGGGAAACGAACTCCGATGACAACCGATTCGAATACAGCGGGCGCTAACCGAGGAAAGACACCCCGGTTCGTAATTGGAAAGTTTCTGCTCGTAGTCGTCTTGACAATCGTCTTCTTTCTGCTCGCACACAGCATGGTGCGTCACCGCTTCCATGAGGGCGGCCGGGTCAATCGGAACGGCTCCCTCGTACCATAGCGGCGCCAGAACCGCGTGACTCACCTTCAAAACCGGGTGACTTCGGTGAAATTAAAATCGCGCACCAGCATGGCCGGAACCACCATGTCGAAAGTCTCTTCGCCGGAGGCCCGCACCGGCGCCGAAATCGCTTCCACGTTCGAGAGCATTTCGATCAGCCCCTGATTGAAACGGAAATTGCGCAGCCCGGCGGTGACGCGGCCGTCCTCCACCAGGAAGGTGCCGTCGCGAGTCATCCCGGTAAAGATCTTGTCGTACGGGTCGACCTCGCGAATGTACCATAGGCGCGTCACCAGAATGCCGCGGCCGGTGGAAGCGATCATCTCTTCCACCGAACTCCCGCCTCCGGCGATCACGATATTCACGGGCGCTTCGCCGTATTCGTTGGGCAGGCTGAAACCATGGCCGGTGGGTTCCACGCCGGCCCGCGCCGCGGCCTGCCGGCAATAGGCGATCTGCCGCACGACGCCGCGCTCCACCAGCGTGAGCCGCCGCCGCGGCACTCCCTCGCCGTCGAAGGGAGCGCCGGATTGCAGCGGATCGAACACGTCGTCGTGGATGGTGATGTTGTCTCCGAACAGCTTCGCGCCCACGCGATCGTTGAGGAAGCCGCGGCTGTCTTCGAGAGCCGTAGCGCTGAAATCGCCGAACATCTGGCCCACCAGGTCCAGCACGGCGGCCGGCTCCAGGATCGCCGTATAGCGTCCCGGCGGGACTTCGCGGGGGGACCGCGACCGCGCCGCCTTCGCGGCCGCCGATCCGGCTAACTTCACCGGATCGAAATCGGTCAGGCGGCAGCCGCTCGCCTTGGCCCAGCCGGAACTGTCGGCGTCCATGGCGGTGATGGAAAAACGTGCCATCGTTTCCCGGTGCACGGCCGCCACGCCGCGCGTATTGAAAAGCGCAAAATCGGTTTCGTCGGTGGAGTAAATGCCCGCACCTGTCTGGCTATGGCTTTCCACCACGCCAATGGCTTCGGCGACGGCGCGGGCGCGCTCGTCGGGTGTAGCGCACGCCGTCGGCTGGTGCCAGCGCTCCACCGGTGGGCTTTGTTTCACCGCCGGCTCGGCCAGCGGCAGCAGCCCAGCGTCCGCTTCGCTGAGCCGCGTAAGCGCGATGGCCTCTTCCACGACGCGGCGAATGGAATCCCTGTCGACGCGATTGGTGGCGGCGCGAGCGGTGCGCCCGCCGATCACGGGCCGTACCGATACCACCGTGCTCCGCTCAGCCACGTTCTGATGAATCGCGTTATTGGCGAAACGGGTGAGCGCCTGGGTTTCCGAGTCCACGGAAACTTCGATTTCGCCCACCCCGTGCCCGCGGGCTTCGCTCACCACGCGCTCGAAGATCTCGGCGGCGCGGGCCGGATTGTTTTCAGTGCTGGTGGACATGGAGCCTCTGAAAAATCAAACTATCGCCATGGACGACCGCCGGTAAGTTCTTTGTTTGCTTAATCGGTGTGCATCTTTGTGCATCCGTGGCGATAATTCTTCGCCCCCTCTCGGAGCCTAATCGGTGATGTCGAACGACGGGCCTTCCTGGGAGGCTACCTCTTCGGCGCGGGCGGCGGCATGGCGCGCCAGGTCGAGATACGCCGCTCCCTCGGCCGGTTTCAGCACGATCGGATTGCCGCTATCCCCGCCCACGCGAACTTGCGGGTCGAGCGGCAGCTCGCCCAGAAAGTGTACGCCCAGTTGCTCGGCGGTGCGCTTCCCGCCGCCGTGGCTGAATACATCGATGCGCACGCCGCAGTGCGGGCAATCGAGGTAGCTCATGTTCTCCACGATGCCCAGAATCGGCACCCGCACCTGGTGGAACATGGCCACGGCCTTGCGGGCGTCTTCCAGCGATACGTCCGAGGGCGTGGTCACCACCATGGCGCCGGTGATAGGAGCCGTCTGGATCAGGGAAAGCTGCACATCGCCCGTGCCAGGGGGCAAATCGATCACCAGGTAATCCAACTCGCCCCAATCCACCCCGCGCAGGAACTGCTGGATGACGGAGTGGAGCATGGGCCCGCGCCAAACCAGCGGCTTGTCGCCGGGATTCAGGAACCCCATCGACATGATCTTCACCCCGTACTGGTCGAGCGGCTGGATGCGGTCGCCGTGCGCCATTGGCGTTTCGTTGATGCCCATCATCAGCGGCACGTTGGGTCCGTAAACGTCGGCATCCATCAGGCCCGCGCGCAGGCCGAGCGCGCCCAGGCCAACCGCCAGGTTGACCGCGACGGTAGTCTTACCAACGCCTCCCTTTCCGGACCCCACCGCAATCAGGTACTTCACGCCGGGGATAGGCAGTTTGGGAGGAGCGCCAGGGGGATTCATCGCCACTATCGTAGCAGCACGCGCCCGCGGCGCTCACCTACCTTGGCTCCCGTGCACAAAAATGCACAAGGGGGTCGGACTTCGGGATCACCGGGTCTGAATTGGGTAGGGCTAAATCCGCGCTACACTCAATCATGTCTCTCACCCTGACTTTGGACGCTCATGGCGAGGAACTGGTCGCGGCGCATCTTCGCAGCGGCCTCTACCAGTCGCCCGAAGAGGTGGTCACCCGTGCCTTGGAAACTCTAGCCGTAAAGGAGCAATGCGGCGCGGCTGGCGGGACTATGACGCCCGCCGAAGCCGTGGACGACATCCGCGAACTCCGTAAAGGCGTCACGCTCGGCGGGCTCCGCATCAGGGATCTCATTAACGAGGGCCGCAAGTATTGATGCCCTCCGGGAGCGGCGGTTGCTACTTCCCCGGTTTCCCTCCCGGTCTCACAAAAAACCGGAAAACACGTAGCCTGTCACAGGTTTCGTCCAGGTTTCCTATGCCGGTCATCTGACACAGCGCGGTCACGTCCTCACCTTTCGCCGCGGCTTGCTCGATTTCTTCAAACAGGCATCCGCGCCACTGACGACGGCCGGCGGGTGATGATCCCTGAAATGCTGCAAGGTTTTTTTTAAAAAATCGTTCTCCATCGTCAACTGACCGATCTTGCGCTCCAGTTCGGCGATGCGGCGGGCGTCGTCGAGCGCCGGCAGATCGGCGCCGCGGCTTCCAATACCGGGAAAGGCCAATTCTCCTTTAGCGCGCCACTCGCCGCGCCAGCGTTCCAGCAGTTTCGGGCTCAGTTGATATTTCCGCGCAATTTCGCCGGTGCCAGTACCGGCGTCCAGGGCGCGCATGGCGGCGATCTTCAGATCGCGACTGTACACGGTTCGGGCCAAATCCATTCCTCACTCCATTCAATGTATTTGGTCCCTAACTTGGTGTCTCAGTTTTGGGGTTCACTCCAGGTGGCGCCGTCGCGACTATATCCCTGAAGTCCCTAACCAACAGCCCAAAACAGGCTATCAGGAGGACAAGGCGCATGGGGCGGTTGTTCATAGCGCGCCAACCCCGTGGCCATTTGCGCTTGATAATTTCAAGGCGCCCGTACCAATCCAGAAACTCGATGGCCGCCACAAGTATCGCCAGGATAGCCAGCGGGAACCACTGTATGATCTTAAGCGCCATCCCAACCAATCTATTCCAATTCGTGCCCCTAGTGTTCTGTCTCGCGTAACACTTGGCAATCAACGTGGGGCGGGCAATTTTGCCCGTAGCCGGCTTTCAGCCGGCTGGACCCGCAAGAATGCGGGTCCGCAGCCTGAAAAGGCTGCCCCACGGATTCACTTGACTCCTCCCCCCAAATGTGTGATTATTCATTAGAGTGAATAAAAATTCACCAAAGGTCCGACCCATGGCTGCACTTGCTTCTTCCAGTCCGATCTTGAAATGCGCCGCGCCGGATTTGTTGCGCGATCTGGATCTTACCGGTGACGAGCTGACGTATTTGCTCGACCTGGCGGACGACGTGAAGCGGTCGCCGCGGGATTACAGCCAGGCGCTGGCCGGCAAATCGGTGGCGCTGCTGTTTGAGAAGCCTTCGCTGCGGACGCGGCTGACGTTCGAAATCGCCATCCTGCAGCTTGGCGGCGGAAGCGTATTCATCGAGGGGCCGATCGGCGTGCGAGAGCCGCTGAAGGACGTGGCGCGGAATTTGGACCGGTGGGTGAACGGGATCGTGGCGCGGGTATTCGCGCAGGCGACGGTGGAAGGGCTGGCGGAATGGTCGTCGGTACCGGTGATCAATGCGTTGAGCGACGCTTACCACCCCTGCCAGGCGCTGGCGGATGTCGAGACCGTGCGGGAGCATTTTGGCGGGCTGCAGGGTCTGAAGCTGGCCTTCGTGGGCGACGGCAACAACGTAGCGCATTCGCTGATGTTGAACTGTCTGCGGCTGGGGATGGATTTCGCGCTGGCGTGCCCGCCGGGTTACGACGCGAATCCCGACGTGGTGATGCAAGCCCAGGGATTGGCTGCGGCTTCGGGCACTATGCTGACGCTGACGCATGAGCCCGCCGAGGCTGTGGCCGGCGCGCACGTGATTTATACCGACGTTTGGGCGAGCATGGGGCAGGAACAGGAAGCGGTGGAGCGGCGCGAGGCGTTTCGCGCATACCAGGTCAACGACCGGTTGTTCGGGCTGGCGCGGCCGGATGCGGTATTCATGCACTGCCTGCCGGCAAAGCGTGGCGAAGAGGTGACGGATTCGGTGATGGAAGCGGCGCGCTCGGTGGTGTTCGACCAGGCGGAGAACCGGCTGCACGCGCAAAAGGCGCTGCTGCTGATGCTGCTGAGCTGAGCTGGCAACCGCTCCCTTACGGTCGCGGCTCGGTAAGCGAACGCATACGCGCGGCGCGCGTAACCGAGCCGCGACCGTAAGGGAGCGGTTGCCGGGACGCGCGGGCCGCTTTGATACGCTAAAGATTCTTATGAGCAAACCAAAGAAAGTGGCGCTCGCCTACTCGGGCGGGCTGGATACCTCTGTCATCATTCCATGGCTGAAGGAAAACTACGGCTGTGAAGTCGTCGCGGTATGCGGCGATATCGGACAGGGAACGGACGAGCTCTCGGGTCTGGAAGCCAAGGCGCTGGCGACCGGCGCGGCCGAAGTCCACGTGGAAGACATGCGCGAAGAGTTCGTCTCCCAGTACCTGTGGAAGCTGGTGCGGTCGGGCGGGGTGTACGAGCACAAGTACCTGCTGGGCACTTCGATTGCGCGGCCGTTGCTGGCGAAAAAACAAGTGGAAGTGGCGCTGGCCACCGGTTGCGACGCGCTGGCGCACGGCTGCACAGGCAAGGGCAACGACCAGGTGCGTTTCGAGCTCACTTACAAAGCGCTGGCGCCGGAGTTGGCCGTAATCGCCCCGTGGCGCGAATGGAACATCGTCTCGCGCGAGGACGCCATCGAATACGCGCGCGTTCACCACGTGCCCATCGCCCAATCCACCACCAAGATCTATAGCCGCGACCGCAACATCTGGCACATCTCGCACGAAGGCGGCGAGCTGGAAGATCCGGCCAACGCCGCGCCGGAAGCGATCTGGATGCTGACGAAGAGTCCGGCCCAGGCGCCGGATACGCCCGGTGAAGTCACCATTACGTTCGAAAAAGGCGTGCCGGTCGCGGTGGATGGCAAGAGCATGAAAGCGTTCGAGCTGCTGGAAGCGCTGAACGCGATCGGCAGCGAGCACGCCATCGGCCGCATCGACCTGGTGGAGAACCGTTTCGTAGGCATGAAGTCCCGCGGCTGCTACGAGACGCCGGGCGGCACGCTCATTTACTTCGCACTGCGCGAGCTGGAAGCGCTGACGCTCGATAAGAACACGCTCCACTACAAGCAGCAGCGGGCGCTCGAGTACGCCGAACTGGTTTACAACGGCTTGTGGTTCACGCCGCTGCGGGAAGCGCTGGATGCATTTTTCGAAAGCGTGAGCGCGACCGCTACCGGGGAGGTCAAGCTGCAATTGTATAAGGGCAATATCGCGCCCGTCAGCCGCAAATCGCCGCATTCGCTCTACTCGCTCGATATCGCCAGCTTCACCATGGGCGCCAGCTACGACCAGAAGGACGCGCTCGGCTTCATCAACCTGATCGGCCTGCCCATCAAGGTGCGGGCGCTGGCCGCCAAATCCAAATGAAGCTCTGGGGCGGACGTTTTGAGAGCGGGCCCTCGGAGGTGTTCGAACGCTTCTCGGGCTCGCTCGATTTCGACCGGCGGCTGATCGGCGCCGATATCCGCGGCTCACAGGCCTTCGCGCGGGCGCTCGAACGGGTGGGCATTCTGAGCGTGGAGGAGCGGGCGGCTATCGTAGCGGCTTTCGGCGCGATCGCGGCGGAATCGGCGTCGGCGGCCTTCTACGAAGGCGCGTCGGACGAAGACGTGCATACGCTGGTGATCCGCAAGCTGAAGGAAAAGGCGGGCGCTGTAGCCGACAAAATCCATACGGGACGCAGCCGCAACGAGCAGGTTTCGCTCGATACGCGGCTGTGGCTGCGGGAGGAATCGGACCGCGCGCGTGGGCTGGTGACGGGCGTGATGGAAGCGCTGGTCAACCTGGCGGAAGCGTATCCGGACGCGGTGATTCCGGGCTATACGCACATGCGCCGCGCCCAGGCGGTGCTGTGGCCGCACTATCTGCTGGCGTACTTCGAAATGTTCGCGCGCGATTGGGAGCGGTTGGGCGAAGCGCGGGCGCGCGCCAATGTGCTGCCGCTGGGATCGGGCGCGCTGGCCGGCGCGGGCTTTCCGTTTGATCGCGATGCCATGGCGCAGGATTTGGGCTTCGACGGGGTGACCCGCAACAGCATGGATGTTTCCGGCGACCGCGATTTCGTGCTCGATTTCCTATATGCCGCCAGCGTCGCCATGATTCACTTGAGCCGGCTGGCGGAGGACTGGATTCTATATTCGAGTGAAGAATTCGGCTGGCTGGAACTGGGCGATGGGGTAACCAGCGGGTCGAGCCTGATGCCGCAGAAGAAGAACCCGGATTCGCTGGAGTTGATTCGCGGCAAATGCGGCCGGGTGATCGGTTCGCTCACGTCGTTGATGGTCACCATGAAGGGGCTGCCGATGACCTACAACCGCGACATGCAGGAGGACAAAGTCCCGCTGTTCGAAGCCGCCGACCAACTGGGGGGCGCGCTCGAGATGGCGCGGGTGGCGATCGAATCGGTGCGCCTGAATCCTGGCCGTCCGGCCCGCGCGGCGGAGGAGAGCTGGGTGGTGGCTACGGACCTGGCCGAAGCGCTGGCGCGCGCCGGAACGCCGTTTCATCAGGCCCACCAAATTGTAGGCCGCTTTGTGCTCGAAAGCGTTCGCAGCGGCAAGAAACCCTCGGACTGGACGGCGGCCGAGATGCAGAGCTTTGCGCCGGAATTGACCGGCGATCTGGCCGTGCTGCTGGATCCGAAGAAAGGAATGGGATCGCGCGAAATCGCCGGCGGCACGGGGCCGGGTGCGGTTGCTGGGGCGCTCGAAGAGGCGCGCCGGCGCCTCGCGCGAATGAGAGTATGACAAAGACGTATCGGCAGGGCCAGATTCTGAAGCTGATTCGCTCCAAGCGCATCGGCACCCAGGAAGAATTGGCGCAGGAATTGAAGAACCAGGGCATAGCCGCGACCCAGGTAACGCTGTCGCGCGATATCCGCGATTTGCGGCTGGTGAAGACCCGCGAGGGCTACCAGGAGATGGCGCCGGAGGAATCGGGCCCGCAGTTTTCGCTGTTGGCGGGGGAGTTTCTGCAGGACGTGCTGCGCGCCCAGAACCTGGTGATACTGAAAACGTCTCCCGGCCATGCCAACTCGGTAGCGGTGGCGCTGGACAGCGAGAAATGGCCGGAGGTAGTCGGCACCATAGCCGGGGACGATACCATCCTGGTGATTGCACCGGACAACCCGACGGCCGAGGCGGTGCAGGAGAAGCTATTGGGACTGCTAGAGCGGGGATAGAGAATCAGCCGCGTTCTTCGAGGCGCCGCACGCGCTCGGAGATGGCATCGATTTGCCGGTCCTTTTCTTCCAGGGCGGATTCCACTTTGTCGATACGGGAGTCGGTTCTCACCGTCCAAACCCGACCCGTTTGCAGCAATCCCGCCTGCCGGTCCAACCGGTCGGACTGATTGTCGAAGCGGGCCAGGAAACTGTCCTGGCGGGAGTCCAGGCGCTCCAGATTGTCCTGCAACAAGGCGATCACGCGCTCCGTGTTTTGACGCGTGAGATCCTTCATCGAGGTCTCCAGGTCCTTGATAGAGTTCTCCAGGCGGAGAATGTCGTCTTTAGTGGATTTCTCCAGGCGAAGAACGGTGTCATCCAGGCGGAGAATATCGTCTCTTGTCGCTTTCTCCAGGCGGAGAATATCGTCTCTTGTCGCTTTCTCCAGCCGGAGAATATCGTCTTTGGTCGCTTTCTCCAGGCGGAGAATATCGTCTCTTGTCGCTTTCTCCAAGCGGAGAATATCGTCTTTGGTTGCGGGCTCGGACATACGATTCCAAGCTTACCCCTTGGCGGCGCGCATGGCCAGCACCCGCTCGACTTGTTCCAGCAGCGACTGCGCCCGCGGCATGCTCTCGATGGCCTTCTTGATTTCCGCATCGTCCAGCCAGCGGGCGCGATCCCCGGCCGGTTTGTCGAAGGCGCGGAAATAGAATTCCCAGCGAATCTCCCCGCGAACCCATTCTTTATTGGCGTCGAATTCGGCGTCGGTGAAAGCGACCTTCTGAGATTTGAGAAAATCGCGGAAGCGCTCGATGACCGCGTCGTCCGGCTGCCACCCGTCCGTCAAGGCCGGCTTGGCGCCATTGAAGTAGACATTGCCAAATCGGAAAAACAAATAGGAATACGGGGCCAACCGGCGCTGAAACACGTTGTAGACCGTGCTGGCGTACTTCTCGTCCGGGGTGATGCCGCCGCCCCCGTACACCTTGCGGCCGCTGTCGGTCGACTTCAGATCCTGGGTGTTGTTGGTGTCGCCGTGTTTAGCGTAGTAGTAATCGAAGAACGACTCGTGCGAGTAGTCGCGCTGGATCAGGCGCCCGCTGGGAGTGTAGTAGTGGGCGATGGTGAGCAGCAGCGCGGCCCCCTCATTGAGCGGAAACTGGGCCTGCACCAAGCCCTTGCCGAAGGTGGTTTCCCCCAGAACCCAGGCGCGGTCGTGATCCTGCAGCGCCCCGGAAACGATCTCGGCGGCAGAAGCCGAACGGCTATCCACCAACACCACGATGGGATACTTCTGTGCCGCGGCCACGGCCCGCGCCCGGAATACCTGCTCGGTTTCCGCGCGGCCATGGTGCGAAACTACCAGTTGGCCCTCCCGCAGGAAACGTCCGGCCACGCGCACGGCTTCGCTTACCAATCCGCCCGGATTACCACGCAAATCGAGGATCAGGCCCTTGACGTTCTCCTCGCCCAACTTCGCCATGTCCTTTTCGACGTCTTCGGCGACATTCTGCGCTTCGAAGCTGTCGATCCGCAGGAAGGCAATGCCGGGCTTCACCCAGAACGCATCCACCAGGCTGGTTTCAATTTCTCCACGGATCACTTCCACCGTGACGGGCTGGTCCACACCCACGCGGCGCACCGAAACGGTCACCTTGGTGCCACGGGGCCCGCGCAGCAGGTCCGCCACTTCCGGCGATTGCAGGGTAGTGGTATCCTTGCCGTCGACACCCACAATCGTGTCGCCACGGCGCAGGTCCGCCCGGTACGCCGGCGATCCCACGAAGGGACGGTCGACAATCACCTTGGGGCCGTCCATGCCGATCTGCATCCCCACCCCGAAATATTGCGCCCGCTGCCGCTGCTGCATCTCGCGGTATTCGGTCGGATCCACGAAATTGGAGTGCGGATCGAGGGTATGCAGCATGCCGGGGATGGCCCCTTGATAGAAAGCCCGCTCGGAGGAAACCGGATCTGCGAAGTTCTTTTCCAGCAGTGCGTACGCCGATGCCACCTCGTGCATCGATTTGTCGAGATCGTCTCCGGAGGTGGCCGCGCGCGCGTGAAAAACGGGCGTGCAAAACAGTGCGAATACGGCCAGCAATGCCGCCGCCAGGGTGAGGAAAAAGCTACTACGGATTTTCATGGGTACCAGGGCCGGTGTGCCGGCCGGTGTCTCCCTTCCTTCGCCTCTATCATACCGTAATGTTCGGGCGCCCAAACCGGCGGGATAAACGGGTGCTTAGCTCCTGGTTCAGGCGTACCAACCCGGCGTGTTAAGTGCTATGAGGGAAAGCCCTCGGTACCGGTAAGGTACCCTGGCATCTTTCGTTATGCTAGACAATTGAGTCAAAATGGATTGGTTATGATTCGAGCTTTAGGAATCCTCGGCTTGGGCGGCAGCTTCCTGGCGATTTCGCCAATACTCCGGGAAGACGTATTCTCCGGGGCCCGCAAGCTCACCGGTACCCTGAACCAGTACAGTCCATACTCCTACATCGCGGTGGCGCTGTGCCTGTTCGGCCTGATCACCTTGTCCCTCTATCGCAGCACCGGCTTGCGGAGCTGACAATGCTCGCCGGGCCGCTAGACGGCGGCTCGAGTTCTGCGCGAACCGGTGCCGGACTCGGACCGGGCCGGTTTCCGCTGCGCCACTTCGTTCAGCCTGTGCACCTGGTCGGTTACGCACACTAGAAACATCGGCTGGCGAGCGTTCTTCAGCAGATTGATGATCCGGTTGGGCGCCTCCTCCAGATAAATCGATTTCCCGTCCGTCAAAAGGTGAATTTCCGAATTGGCCGCGATTGCGTCCGCCAGGCGTTTGCCCATGTCTTTCTGCAGAAATCGCAGCACGCGCCGGATCTTCTGCAGCGAGAAGCCCTTCCTTCGCAGTTCGGCAATCACCGAAATCTCCACCACTTCCTGGGTAGAGTAGATGCGTTTGTGCCCGTCCTGGCGGGGCGAAACCACGTTGCGTTCGTCCCACCACTGCAACTGACGGAGGCTGACCCCACAAATCCGCGCCACATCGCTGCTGTTGTAGCCTTCGGCTTCCGCGGAGGCCTCCGGACGGATCTTCTTCCCTCTAAACATTCTGCGCCACTTCCGTTCCCAAAGAAATTTCAGTGCCAGTCTGCATTTTACCCGCCACGCCGGCGGTGTCAATAGGCTGGTCGGCCGATCTTTTCCGCGCACGCCGCCATTGAGCTGATTTTACGCTGAAACGGTTCGTCTGGAAACGGCATTTGCAAACGCCCGTTTTATAGACATAGGCATTCACCTGGACCACTCCCGGGTAGGGCAGCCCGGCAAAGGCTGCTTGAAACGCCGGGTCGCCGCCGAATTGCACCGAGACAGGAAAGCTCGGTGACGCCCACGGCGAGGCGGGAGGAATCCCCCCGATGTCCATGAACTCCGCGTTGTTTAGCAGGCAGAGCCCGGCGCCCGTAATGAAAAATGTTATGTACGTTCCCCTCGCCGCCGGTGTGCTTATGCTGTAACCGCCATCCTGGTTCACCACCACGGCCTGGAGCGAGTTGGGATACGTGAAGATCCCTGGAGCCTCATTCACTGCCGGAACCGTCACGGATTCGATATGCCCCCGCTGCTCGACACCTCGACACTGATGTACTGGCCGAAGACAAGAGGGACAATGGCGGTCACAGCGCCGCCGGATGCGTAGAGAAGGGGCGAGGGCACGCCATCGAAAAGGGCCGTGGTCCCCCCTACCGTTTGCTGCAGCTCGTTTGCGACGTAGGACGTCGTCCGCAAAGTCGAGGGACCCAGCCCGCTGCCGAAGATCGTAACGATTTCGCCAGGTGCGACGCCGCCCGCGGCCCAACTGGCGCCATTGACGATGCCTGCCGCGCTGATGACGGGCGGCGCTGCCGATGCCGCGACATCCCAGCTCGAAACCAGTTGCCCGGTTTCGCCGGACCAGTCCGTCACGATCACCTTTACCTGCTGCTCGCCGGCCAGGGTGCTCTTGAAGGTTACCGGCGGGATTACCGTTCGCGTGTTGCCGCTTGTGGTGGAGCTGGTGCGCAGCAGGTCCAGGCTGCAGTAGGAGTTCTCCACAACGTGGAGCCCGTAGGAGCTGCGCGTTCAGCGACGCGATGGTTTCATCCGCGGCGCCGTAATTCCGAGCCCAAAGCGAAATGGCGCACGGCAGAAACAGCCAATAGCCAGCATGCATTTGAATAAGACTCAATCGTCTCAATCTTACCGCCAGAATCCAGGGGAACCTGGGTTTCCAGGAGAGTTCGGACTGGAAGGTCGATCATCGTCCACGACAGGCCCCCAGCTTGGACACGTCTCGAACTCGCGGCTATCGATCCGATGGCACCTTAGCGGATTCGAAGTAGCCGCGCTTGCCCGCGGGGGTGGCGGAGGCCATTGGGCCGCTCAGGACAGATCGAGTTCCATGGATAACTCTACGTCGCCTGGTCGTCACTTAGCCGCCGGCCGCGACTCCGGATGACTCGACAACGGTGACTCGACCCCCTTGACAACGCGCGCGCAGGCGACGTGACTAAGCTGGCCGGGATATTGCTAAAATAATGCTGTGAGCAATATCGAGTTCGCTTGGGATGGCCGAAAGGCCAAGTCCAACCTCGCGAAGCACGGCGTCTCATTCGAGGAAGCGAAGACCGCTTTTCTAGATGAGAACGGCCGCTTACTCGATGACCCGGATCATTCGGACAACGAAGATCGATTTGTGCTGCTCGCGTACAGCTTCAAGGCGCGTTGCCTGATTGTCAGCCACTGTTACCGGGCATCCGATTCTGTGATTAGGATCATTTCCGCCAGACGCGCTACCGCGCAGGAAGAGAAGGACTATTGGAGGCTCCAATGAGAACTGAATACGATTTTTCTAAGTCCCGCAAGAATCCTTATGCCAAACAACTCAAACGCCAAATCACGATTCGCATCGATACGGCGGCCGTGGACTACTTCAAGCAAATGGCGGCCGAGTTGGGGATGCCGTATCAGAATCTCATCAATCTGTTCCTGAGAGACTGCGCAATTCAAAAGCGGCGCCCGACCCTGCAATGGCCCGAGGATCCGGCGGGTAGCGCTGCTCGATCACACTAGCGCGTCGGGCCAGTGGGACCATCGCCGCGCGGGTGTTGTGCGAACCGGACTCGGCTCCCGGCCTGCCCGCTGGCCTGAACGAAATGCACGGCGGCCGGATCGCTTTCAACTATATTGGACGGACGAGGCGGGACACCCGAGCCTTCCGTGGCTTCCGTAGAAACCTCTGTCATTGCATTACCCCTCCACCCTTGCGCAGGCGATGACGGCTTGGCCCAGCGACAGGCCGCCGTCGTTGGGCGGGACTTGGGATTGCCAATACACTTCGAAGGCGGCGCCCTCCAGGCCGGCTACGGTAGCTTCCAGCAGACGCATGTTTTGAAAGCTGCCGCCGCTCAGGCAGACGCGGTGGAGTCCGTCGGTGTGGCGCACCTGGTTGCAGGCCGCGACAATGGCGCCCGCCAACGTATGGTGGAACCGCGCGGCCAGGCTGGCAACGCCGTCGCCGCGGCCGAGGCCGGCAATCAAGGCGCGGATGGTTTCGCGCAGATCGATTTCCTCGCCGCACAGCTCGAAGCCGAAGGCGGTGCTATCGTCGCCGGCTATCGCTTCCAGTTCCATGGCGGCTTCGGCTTCGTAGCGGCTCTCCAGGCACACCCCCAGCAGGGCGGAAACGGCGTCGAACAGGCGTCCGCAGGAAGAAGTATCCACGGTCTGGAAGCGGCGGCCTATCATGGTCGAGACCACCCGCATGCGGCGCTCGTCCACATCGGCCAGCGCGGGCGCATCCGCCGGACCGAGGCCGGCGTCGCCGAGGTAAGCCAGCGCCGCGCGCCACGGCTCGCGCACCGCCGTATCGCCTCCGGCCAGCGGGATATAGCGCAGGTGAAAGCGGCGTTCGAAGCCGGCGTAATCGCAGACCAGTATTTCGCCGCCCCAGATGGCGCCGTCGGTGCCGTAGCCGGTGCCGTCGAACGCCACGCCGATCGCCTTGCCTTCCAGGCGATGCTCCGCCATGCAACTGGCGGCATGGGCATGATGATGCTGCACGCCGATCGCCGGCAGGTTCATTTCGAAAGCGGCACGAGTGCTGAGGTAACCGGGATGAAGATCGTGAGCCACGGCGCACGGTTTCACCCGGAAGAAACGCTGCATGTGATCGAGGGTCTCGCGAAAAAAGACCAGGGTTTCGTAGTTTTCCAGGTCGCCGATGTGCTGGCTCAGGATGCCGTAGTGGCCGGTGGTGAGGCAGAAGGTGTTCTTGAGTTCGCCGCCGGCGGCCGCAAGCGCGGGCAGCGGACGGCCCAGGTCGATGGGCGCCGGGGCAAAGCCGCGGGACCGCCGCAGTACCACCGGCCGGCCGCGGAACAAGCGCACCACCGAATCGTCCACAGCGGTGCGGATGGGGCGGTTGTGAGTCACAAAGCGGTCGGCAAGCTGCCGCAGGCGCGACAATTCCTCTTCCCGGCTCACGATCGGCTCTTCGCTCAGGTTGCCGCTGGTCATGACGAGCGCCCGAAATTGGCCGTCAGCGAAAAGCAGGTGATGCAGCGGCGTAGAGGGCAGCATCACGCCGAGGTCGGGGACGCCGGGCGCGACACAGGGTGAAACAACGGGCGAGATCACCGCCATCGGCCGCCTCCGCAGCAGCACGATGGGACGGCGCGGGCCGGTCAGCTCGCGCGCCGCTTCGTCGTCCACAAAACAAATCGCGGCGGCGTCTTCCAGGGTGCCGACCATCAGGGCGAAAGGCTTGTTGCCTCGCCGCTTGCGTTCGCGCAGCAGGCGCACCGCGCCGTCGCTCGAGGCGTCGCAGGCCAGGTGATAGCCGCCCAGACCCTTGATGGCCACGATTTGCCCTTCGCCGAGCCAGCCGCGCACCTCCGCCAGGGCCGCCGAAATCCGCGGGCCGCATTCGGCGCAGGCGTTCGGCTGGGCATGGAAACGGCGGTCGCCGCAGTCGCGATATTCGGCTTCGCAGGCGGCGCACATGCGGAAGCCGGCCATGGTGGTGGCGGCGCGGTCGTAAGGGACGTCCTGAATGATGGTGTAGCGCGGGCCGCAATTGGTGCAGTTGGTAAACGGGTAGAGATAGCGGCGGTTGGCGGGATCGGTGAAGTCGCGCAGGCAGTCGTCGCAGGTGGCGATGTCCGGAGGGACCAGGGCGAAATCTCCCACCGGCCGCGCGCTTGGGCGGATCTCGAAACTGGTTTCGCCGGCCGGCGGCAGGTCCGAAACGTCGATTTCGGCAATCCGCGCCAGCGGCGGGCATTCGGTGCGAAGCCGCTCCAGGAAAACGCCGGTCTCGCCGCCCTCGGCTTCAATTTCTACCCCGGCCTCGGTGTTGCGGACGAAGCCGGCGACGCCGAGTTTGCGCGCCAGGTTCCGGACGAACGGCCGGAAGCCAACCCCCTGCACGGTGCCGCGAATTCGGATTTGTTTGCGCACCTTCCGCTACCGGCCAAGTGTAACCGGATTTTGGACTGGCGGTAAGCTATTGGATCGCGTCAAAATCAAACCTATGCGAAGCTTCGACAGCCTGACTGAAAAAGAGGTCCTCGCCCTGGCGATTTCTCTCGAGGAAGAAGACGAGCGGATCTACGCCGATTTCGCCGAAGGCCTGCGCCAGGATTTTCCGGCAACCGCGTCGGTCTTCGACGAGATGAAGGAGGAAGAGTCCGGCCACCGGCGCCGCCTGATCGAGCTGTCCCGCGAAAAGTTCGGCGATCATATACCCCTGATCCGCCGCCAGGACGTGCGCGGCTTCGTCAACCGCAGGCCGGTATGGCTGGTCAGGCCGTTGGGGCTTGAGGCGGTTCGCAATCAGGCCGCCGCCATGGAGGTCGAAACCCGCCGCTTCTACGAGCGCGCCGCGGCCCGCACCAACGACGCCCGCGTTCGCCAGTTGCTCGACGACCTGGCGCAGGAAGAACGCTATCACGAAAACCGCGCCGAAGCGCTGGAAGAAGCTAAGGTCGGTCCGGACGTGAAGAAGCAGGAGGCGGAGGCCAGCCGCCGGCTGTTCGTGTTGCAGATCGTGCAGCCGGGCCTTGCCGGGCTGATGGATGGTTCGGTTTCCACGCTGGCGCCGGTGTTTGCCGCCGCCTATGCTACCCATCGCCCCGACGAAGCGTTCCTGGTGGGCCTGGCGGCCTCCGTGGGCGCGGGCATCAGCATGGGGTTTGCCGAAGCGCTATCCGACGATGGCAGCCTGACCGGACGCGGCCATCCCTGGGTCCGCGGCGGAGTGTGCGGCCTGATGACCGCGCTCGGCGGTATCGGCCATACGCTGCCGTTCCTGATCGGCAATTTCCATACCGCCATGACCGCGGCCATCGCCGTGGTGGCCGTCGAACTGGCCAGCATCGCCTGGATTCGCCACCGTTACATGGAAACCCCGCCGCTGTCCGCCGCCCTGCAAGTTGGCCTGGGCGGCGCGCTGGTGTTTCTCACCGGGATATTGATTGGGAGCTCGTAAGCAGCGAGCCGGCTTCGGTCGCGCGGCCTTGCACGAGTTGGCGAAGATGCGCCGGCGCCATCGGCGGATTGACAGGTGTAAGGCAGCGGGCTACGGTAGAGAAGTGAAGATAAGGGGCCTCGTCCACAAAGGCCTGAGACGGCTCTACCTGGAGGACAGCACGAGATATTGGACGTCGATTATGAAGACTATCACTGAGGAGAAAGCCATGCGCATGCGAAGTCCGGTTCATCCCGGCCGCTTCTTGCGGACGGAGGTTATCGAGGCTCACGACCTGACGGTGACGACTGCGGCGAGGATTCTTCGCGTATCCCGCCCCACCCTCTCCACCCTGTTAAACGCCAAGGCCGATCTATCCGGCGACATGGCCCTGCGCTTCGAGAAGGCATTCGGCGTCGATATGGATACCCTTATGAGAATGCAGAATTCCTACGACATCGCGCGCACCCGCAGCCGCGAGAAAACCATTCGGGTGGAGCGCTACCAACCGCGGCCCGCGGCATAGAAATGAGATGATACCCCGGGGAACGGGCCGGTGTTTATCACCGGGATTCCGATTGGCAGTTCGTAAGCGGGCCGCCCCCGGACACGCCGCTACGCCACGACGATCTCGCTACCATACCCCGGCCCAGGCAGTCCCCCGGCCAGCGACAGATTGGCCGGCCGATACGTCCCGTCTATCGGACAGCGCACCTCCACGCTATTGGCCAACGTCGCGTTCTTAGCGATCTCCCTCGACTTTGGGAACAGCCACAATGGACTCCAGGTCTCGTGCCTCGTGTCCAGCGCATATTTCTTGTCGATGGGGCTTGGGAATCGAGCGGCGACGCCGGGGTCGAACGACAATCCCAGCGCCTGCGCTTTGTTGATTATCCAACTTAGCGATATGTCGGACAGCGTGGTTCCCGTGCCCGAATCGTCGACGTATCCGCCGCCAACATCGCCATGGACGCCGCAGAAGTACACCTGATCGACGATTTGTCCGGCGGCGAACGGCCCGGTCCAAAGCGTCGCGGGAAACTCCTGCCGGCGCTCGTCGATCGCGACCGCGTGGTAGGCGTTCAAAACGTCCGGGTGCAGACCCGTATCGAGGAACTCATATAGCAGCGGATCGACTCCGCCGACGAGCGCCGGTATCCCGAGTGACCCCACCGTGTCCCACACTCCCACCATGGTGATCTTTGCGTCCACCAGCCCATAGGCGCCCAGCGCCGCCAGAATCGCGTCCCTCCGGTCTTTGCTTCGATACGCTTCGAATGCCGCATTCACCAGGTTGGTATCGGGATTTTTCGTCGGAAGCCCGCAGATGGCAATCATCCCCGCCAGACTGCGGGCCGTATAGGCGCCACGGCTGAAGCCGAACAGGAAAACCTCGTCTCCCTCCTCGTAGACGCTCGAAATCGCCGAATACCCATCCTTGATCTTCTGGAAAAGCCCGGTGCCGACCGCTCCGCCCAGCAGCCTTTCGATCGGCGTTCCGTCCGCGCCGACGCCATCGTCGTAAAACGGGAATTGTTCGCCGGGGATGGCGACGATCGCCTTGAAGATTTTGTAAACATTGGTGTTGCCGTCCGTCCCCTCCCACGTACCATCCGAGCAAAATGCAATTCGTCGACTCATGCTTAGCTCCTGTCTATTAGTGAACTGCTTGACAACGGGGTCATGGTTACTAAGTACTCAATTTAGAAATTGCGGTCGCCTATGAACTACCGCTCCCTCACGGTCGCGGCTCGGTTTCGTGTGTTTTCCGAGCCGCGACCGTCAGGGAGCGGTTGATCGCGCACCTGGCTAGCTACCAAACGACCCGAGAGGATCGAATTCGCGCTGAACGAACTGCGCGGTGAAGGCGATGAAACGCATTCGCGCCTGAAATTGAATCGTCGGATCGCTTGTCCCGGTGATCTGAAAAGACCCCAGGAAGCCGGCCAGATTCTCCACCGCGGCCCAATCTTCGAACGTCTGAAACCTCAGCAGGGCCGTGCCCGTTTCCTTGTCGCCGCCGGGTTGTTGCTGGTAGACGTGGCAATAGAGCGTCGTGTAGTCGGTGAGCAGGTCGCCCACGTCTTTCTCCATGTATTTCACTCCTTCGAAGCGGAAACGGTTGCCGCCGGCGAGGAATTCGATATGGTAATTCATCTCGGCTTCGCCCGTGGCCAGGTTCACTTTCAGGTAATGAAACCGGCTGTTCGCCGAGTCGATCGGGAAAGTGGCCGGTCCCTGACCCTGGAACTGTCCGAATGAGATGGTTCCGCCGATCTGTGCCTCATGCTCATAGCCGTCGACGAACTCGTTGACGTCCCGAATCGTCATGGTGGCTTCGAAGCTCGAGGTCACCGCGCCGGGCGGGTTGCCGCTGGCTGGAATTCGCTGCGCGATGGTAAGGTCCCCGGCGCGGCCGGGAGCGGGAGTGCCTTCTCCCGGGAAATACCAGCCGACCATCTGCTCCTTGAAAGTCATGCCGACGCCATCCGGCAATTGTGTGTCGAGAAACGGGCGCAATAGCGTGTTAGTGGGCAGTTGCTTCCCGGCGATTCGCGTCAGCATGTAGTAGAAGCCGAATTGCCCGCCGGCTTCGGTGTGAAAGAGGCCGAACGAGGAGTTAGCCACCAGCTCGGCGGTGGCGCCCGGCAGCGTGGCGATGTACTTGCCGACCATGAAATCCGCGGTCACTTTGCGAATCTCGTCGTGAAACGGGGTGAAGTCGTTCAACTGGAAATGGTCTTTCAGAAAGCTCGGGACGATCAATCCCTCGATGAGACCGATAAGTTGATAGCGCGCCTCGAACCGCCCATCCGGCAAGTTACTGAACTGCAGATAGGCAATTCCGCTTGCATGATTCGCGTTGGAAATGACATCCATGCGCCAAACGCCGTTCAGATCGGCGGCGTCGGGCGCCGTACCGGTGGCGTACAGCGCGTCATGATCGTCATCGGTCATCTGGCCAAAGCCGTAGAGCCGGGACATGGGAAAAGTCAGAACGCGCGCGCCGTGCGGATACTTACCCAGGTACACGCGCCCGATCAACAAGTCCTGATTGACGATCTTCAGGATATCGTAAAAGCCCTGCCAGGGCGGATCCAGATAGCGAAGAAGAACGTAGTTGCCCGGCTCCAGAGTGCCGTCGCTGTGTCCCACTTCCACGGTCACTTCTTCCAGGCTGTTGCGCGCCTGGATGTGCCCATCGGTGTCGCTGGTAACACCGGTGTGTTGTCCATTCGGCTGCTTTTGAAATTGCTTCTTGAAGCCCGTGAAAATGGCCGAAGACATGGCGTTCAGCACGTTTCCCCGCGGGAAGAAGCCCTTCCAGTAGCGGTCGTTGTAAATGGTCTCGTTAGCGATGTCGATTGTCGGATTGCCGCCCTGGTTGACAATGGTATCGATCCCCATGGTGGGACAGCGGCGGAACAGAACTTCGAGTTCGCCTTCGTTATAGCCGATGGCGTCGAGCGCGCTCAGGCCCGCCATGCTGACCGGTTTCGCCGGTTCGGGATAGGCCGCGCCCTGGAGCTGCTGAATCTTGCGCTCGACAAAGCGCTCGGTCAGCGCCGAGATGGTCAGAAAAGGATTGACGCCGAGCGCGCTCGGAATGATGGACCCATCGGTGACGTAGAGTCCCTGGTGTACGCTGCCGTCGCCGGCGAACACGCGCCCGTAGACGTCGACCGCGCCTTCCAGGTTATCGTCGCCCATCGGGCATCCGCCCAAAGGATGGGCTGTAATCAAATGCCGCAGCTTGAAAAAGCTCCAGGTGGGATTGGAGATGAAGCTGGCGCTGAGCGCGCGCGCGTTGCGGCGCAGTTCTTCGTTCATTCGCGTGAAGATCTGCTGCTGGCCGGCCTGGTCCCAGGAAATCTGGATGCGGCCATCGGGCTCAATGAGGGGTTTGTCGAACAGGATGAGGCCGCGGGCATTGTCCTGGCCCATCACCAAATAAAGCATGGTATGGTTCAACGCGCCGTTCGGATCGTGCTCGCGGCCGGCGGGATCGAGGTCGCGCAGCAGGCGCGCGCGTTGGTCGGCCTCGTTTCCGGTGACCGTATCCTGGCCCTGAATCGCGGCGAAAACCGCCTTGGCGGCGGCAACCGAGGCGCTCGGGAAGGAAAAGTCTTCGATTGCCATGCGCTTCGATTCGGACAGCGTACCGTTGTAGCGAACCAGCCCGACAATGTTCGGCCCCGGCGATGGCGAATCGCCCGCCGCCGGTTTTTGCTCCGCGTTATAGCCCAGCACATCGGTCTCATACCCGCCGTTGTAGGCTAACCCGAAAAAGTCGCCATTGCTGCTGAACTTAGTGCCCAGGGCCGGCGCCACCGAAAGACCGTGCATCTCCGAACGGAGCAGAATCTCGGTGGAATTCAGAGAACCGGCGGAGAGAACCACTTCGCCCGCGTTCAGCGTGAAGCTCTCGCTGCCGCCGCCCGTCTTTACATAACTCCCGTGAATGATCCAACCGCCCGAGGCGCCCTTCTCCAGCCACTCTACCTTGGCCTGGGTCAGAATGGTCGCGCCCGCCCGCTGCGCCATCGGGAGGTAATTCATGTAAAGGGTATTCTTCGCTCCCACGTTGCAACCGGTGACGCAGTTACCGCAGTCGATGCACGGCTTCTGCTCGACGCCATAGGGATTCAAGCCGTCAATGGTGAAATTGACGACTATATTGAGCGGCTGCACCGTAGTGCCGATTTCCACCGCCCGGCGATTAAGCGCCTGAACCTTGGCGAGCGAGAGCGCATTCGGATGCGGATTGGCCGCCAGCATCGCCCGGGCGCGGTCGTAGTAAGGCAGCAGCGCGTTGTACTCAATCGCGGACGGCCAACTGAACTGCTGGAACACCTCCTCATCCGGGACGATGGCCACGTTGGCGTTGATCAGTGAGGTGCCGCCTAATCCTGAGCCTTTGATTACGGAGATATCCTGGTAATTGAGCAGCTCATACAACCCCAGCGGATTCAGGTCGCCGCGAGTCGCACCTGCCACGTCCAGCGGCGCTTCCGGGTATTCGCCCGGCTGCCATTCCTTGCCTCGCTCCAAAATGCAGATGGAGGGTTTCGGGTTCAGGTCGGCCGTGGCCAGCCGTGCCGCCGTGATCGCTCCTCCATAACCCGATCCGATCACCACGATGTCGTACGCACTCTTACGCTGCGCCCAGGGTGTCGATAACATAAGAAAACCTCCAATTCAGTTTCCGAGCAGTGCCCGGAAATAATCGTTGAGAAGCCGGCCCTGGGGATCGTAAGTCTTGCGTGCGGCGGCGAACGCAGTCAACCGGTCACCCAGCGCCTTTTGCGCCTGTGCGGGGGTGATGCCATAAGTCTGATTAAACAACGGAATGCCGCCCTGGTCGCTCGAAAACTGGTTGTAAGCCACCAGGAACTGGTCCCATCCCGGATTCGCGGTGGACACCGGGTCGATGGTCATCACGTCGCCATCCCAGGAATAGGAAAGCAGCGAGTTCTGGTCCTTCGCGACGCGATAGCCGACGAAGAGCATGTCAACGCGGTAACCGTTCTGCTTATAATACTGTTGGCAAAACTGAAAGCAGGCCCGCAGGACAGCCGGATAAGTCGCCTCGGGGAACGCCCAAAGGCTGAAGGTGTAGCGGCTCGCCCCGCCTACTGGCGGGTAACGGATGATCTGGTCGGTGGCGACCGTGTTCCCGCTCTGAATCAGGTTCTCCAGCTTCCAGCGCCATAGGGCGTTGAATCCGTCGATCACTTTGTACCGCACCGTCTTATCCGGGATGTCCTTTCCGGCGTTGGCGCAAACCAGCGGCCCGGCGCTGGCCCACATATAATTGCGCAGCGGCCAGACGGCGCGATTGGGATCGCCGGTCGCGGTGGGATCGTACTTCCGGAATTCCACCGTGATCAGGTTGTCGAAGGGGAAGACGTAGAACATCAGCGATTCGCCGCCGGCTTTCAGCGCGGGCAACTGCTGGATGAAATCGTCGAGTTTGAAGGTCTTGTGACGCACCGCCATAGGCTGGATCGGGCGAACGCGGAAAGTGGCTTCACAGACGATCCCGAACGTTCCGTAACTGGACCGGACCTTCTGCATCAGGTCGGGCTGATCGTCGGTCACTTCCAGGAAATCGCCCGAAGGCAGCGCCATCTTGATCCGTGTAACATAGGAGCCGACCTGGCCGTACTCGCCGGGCATCGACGAGTCCTTGGTCCCCGCGCAGGCCGCGCTGCCGACCGAGAGACTGCCGATCTCGGTATTGACATAGAACTGCAAATTCTGCTTTTCCAGCTCTTTGGCCACGTCGATGTAGAGCGCGCCCGCCTCCGCCGTCACCGTGCCGTTCGAGATGTCCAGAATCTTATTCATGCCGGACATCTTGAGGATGGTGCCGCCGTCGACCACGGCGCACGGCGCGGTGGAATGGTTGGAGCCAACCGCCCGCACCGGAGACGGATACTGGGCGGGGTTCTTCAAGACCTTGACCACGTCATCGGCGGAAGCCGCTTCCACCACCGCCTGCGCGTGGGAAACCAGGTCCCCAAACCAATTGGTGACGATAATGTCGCTCATCGAAAAGTCCCCTCCTTGCCCCTTCGGATCGATGATTTTGTTACGACCCGGCCGTGGCCGCCAGCACGCGCTGTTTCGTCCGGACGAGCTGCGGCCCGACGATCAAAATGCTTGCGCCGGCCCGGCGGCCCGACGCCTCGTCCATGGCGATCAGGCCCCAGGGCTCGCCGAACTGTTCGCTGGTGGTGGAGGCCACCTGCTTCAAATGGGCCGCCAGGTCCTGCCGCAAGCTCTGAAATTCCGGATCGTCCGGCGCCGCCGCCGGATGCTGGCCCAACCATTTGCCCATCGCCGCCAGCCGTTGGCCGGCGCCGGCCATGGCGCCAGCCCACCACATGATGGCCGTATAGTCTGCTGTGATGGCTCCCACGAGAGGCGCCGGTACGCCCGGAAATAGCTGTGCAAAGCCCGGCTGGCCTTGAGCCTTCAGCCGGCCCCAGAGATCGTCGTCGATGGCGGGCCCGCGCCGGACGGCATCGTCGTCGCCCTCATTCACCAGCAATTGGACCGCGGCGCGTCCCATGTTTTCGTAGAACGGTTCCGGCACGGGCGCGCCCGTCGGGTCGAGAAACAGAGCCGCCGCCAGGCCGCTGTCGTAATCGGTGCGGGCATGAATCATGGTGCGGCCGAAATCGCCAACGCCGGCCGGCAAGGTGGCGTCCTCGCCGGAGAACAGCCCGAGGGCCGCGCCAACGCCGAGGTCGCGCTGCATCTGGTCCCGGCCGGTAGCGTTTTGCAGATCGAAAAAATCGTGGCTGCAGCGCAACGCCGGGCCGCCGATTTGCCGTTGCGATCCCTGGTAAGCCGCCGTCAGCAGGAACGATTCCGCCATCACGTGGCGCAGTTTCTGGGTGTCGGCCCCAAAATTCACCGCCGTCGAACGAATTCGCTGGGCCGTAACCTTGTCGGTGATGACCAGCGCCCCGGTCGCCGGCTCGAACAGCACCTCGCCGCTGGAGGCCAGAGTCGAGATAGAGCCGAAATTGAATATCCCCAGCAGGTTCACGTCTAACTGAATCCCGGCCTTTCGCGCATTGCCCCAAACGCTCTGAACCTCCGTGATCCCGGCCAGGGCGCCGCCATGCAATCCGCTCAAATCGCCGGTGAGCGCCTGGTTGAGCGCCTGGCGCGAACCCGGCGTCAGGGCGGCAACTTCGATATCGTACAGAAACGCGGCGTCGGTGGACTCGGTCACGCTGATCGCGGCGGAAAGCGCCAATTCCAGCTTGCGATCGACGGCTGCCTTCACGGCACCTTGAATGGCGCTGATCTGGTCGGGGGGAAGCCCCGCCTTTTGGAGCTCGGCGAGGTCGGCGGTGGCGCTGGAGCTGATGGCCCCGATGATAGTGGAAAACAGATCGGTAGTTCCGAAGCCCGCGCTCACGCTCGCGCCCGCCGTTGCGGTCACGGCTAACTCAGCCGCTTTTTCCCGGTACCAGCCCAGGTGCACGTGCCCCGCGGCCTGTTTTTGCGCGCAGATTTGGAAGGTGCCCTTCAACTCGAAGGATGCCCCAACCTGCGCCACCCCGCCGGCGGTCACCGACAGCGCCGGCAGCAGCGCGGGAAGCGCCACCGAAGCCAGGGGATTGGTGACGGCGAGCAGGTTGGCCGTGGCGGAAAGCTTGAGTGTCCCGGTTCCCGTCGCCGTGGCCACCGCGCCGTCCGGCAGTGAGGCCAGGTCGTCGGCGCTGGCTGGAATAAGGAAACTGCCCACGGTTTGTTCGACCGCGTCCAAAAGCGTAATCCCTTGCTTCAGCGGAAAATTCCGATAGTTCCGGATGTCGATGGTCTCGCCAGGGCCCACTCCGAATTGGAGAAGTCCCGCATCCGGTCCAACCGCAACCCCCACCGACGCCTGGACGCCCAGGCCGACGTAGCAGGTTCCCGCCGCGATCCCGATGTCGCCCGAATACACATCGGGCAGGTTCGCGACCGTCGGCGTTGGTTGAATCAATTCCAGCGACCCGTGCGCGCCGGCCGAAATCGAAAGGGCGTTTGCGCCCGGCCCGATCGATACACTGTTAGCGAACGAGAGGCCGCTGGTGAGCGCCGTCAGCGCCGGTTGATCCAGCGTGAGTCCTCCCGCCTTCGAAAAATCGCCATTGGTCAGCCGTAGCGCCGGCAGTTGCTGAAAGTATTTCAGCAGCGAGGAGAAGGGGGCCAGTTGAATGTCGGCGTCCAGCCCGAGATCGTCCGTCAGTTTGATCGTCGCCATGTGATTCCTCGATTCCCTCTCCTCCAATGAACTGGACGTGTCAAGATCGTACACCAAAACGAATGGAAACAAAATGGGAAAATCCGCGTTCCGGTAACCCCCCGGTGTCTTGGGATGGAGCATCCAGAAACGGGAGCTAAAGTACCCGTTTGACCTGTCACTTACTGATTCCTGGTGAGAGAAGCGGTACTGAGTTCCCGTTTTTTCCCGAGCTGGAGGTTGAATGTCCGGCCAAACCGTGACGGTCGGGTGTATACTCTACACGAATTGGGGATGCCAGAAAGGATCTACTAAAATGAACCTACCGCTCAGCCTTCACAGTGGCAAGCTGTCGCTGTTTCAATCCGCCGTGAATAAGATCATTCAGAAAAAGGGCACGTCCGCAACCCACCTTTCCGAAGACCAGCCCATGATGCAGCAGGCTAACACCGTGCTGCAGGCCGCGGACGCAGGGCAGGATCTGGGCCAGTTTCTGGGCACCCCGCTCGAATGCGCCAGCCTGACGGTCCAGGCCGCCCTTGCGTTCGCGGCCGGTGACAGCGCCAAGGAGGCTGAGATCCGCGCGCAGCTCGTGGACAGCCCGTGCGATCCCGGCTGGGTCACGGTGCTGGCGGCCTATGAGGTCTACTATGCCGGCGGCCAAAGCCCGAAATACACCAACTGGACCAACATCGGAGATTTCGTCTACCCCATCCCGGACACGGGCCGCAATGGCGATCAACTGACGGTCGCCGTGCTGGCCGATTGGGGTACTGGCGATAACCTCGTAGCTAAGAACAGCCTGGAGGCGATCTTCCGGTTCAAGCCCGATCTGATTATCCACCTGGGTGACATCTATTACGCCGGCACGGCCGACGAATGCACCGCCAATTTCCTGAATTACATGGTGGCCGCGTGCAAGGCTAACTACCCGGTGCCGATTTATAACCTGGCCGGCAACCACGATTACTACAGCGGCGGCGCCGCCTACTACAACCTGCTAACCCAGCTCAACCCCCAGTGCGCGCCGCCGGGCACGCCCGTTCAGGGCGCCAGTTTCTTCTGCCTGCGCAACCGCGACTGGCAGATTCAGGGCATGGACACGGGATACGGCGACCACGATGTTTTCACGGTCGCAAACGACATCACCCAACTGCAGCCGAGCGAGGTGGAGTGGCACCAGGACAAGATTGCCACCGCCGCCGGGCGGAAGATCGTGATGCTGTCCCACCATCAGCTCTATTCCGCTTTCGAGAACATCGGCAGGCAGACAAATAATTACTACAATCCCAACTTGCTGGCCAACTTTAAGGACGCCATGAATGCCGGGGCGATCACCGCCTGGTACTGGGGCCACTCGCACATTCTGGAACTCTACGGAGCGTTTCCGCTCCTCAACGCCAGCCAGCCCAAGGGACGCTGTATCGGCTACTCCGCGTTTCCGATGATGAAGGCCGGGGACCCCTACAAGGTGCTCGTTTCCGCCGACAAACTGCCGCCGCTGGGAGACCCGCCGTTTCTCGACACCACCGGGGACGTGTACGATCACGGTTTCATGATCCTGACGCTGGCCGATACCTTCGCCCAGGCGGATTATTACCAGACCCCCGGCGACGGTGCGCCGGCTCCCAGTCCCCTCAACCCCAAGTTTTCGGAAAATCTCTGGGCCGCCCAACCGTCGCAGGTGCAGACTTCGTCCGCGCCGGCCTGAGGCTGCCCGGGAACGGATTTCCCCGGATCGGGTAGGCGCCCTTCGCCGGCTTTCCGGATACAGTCCGCGGCGCCCCATGCTATCCTGTTTCCGGATGTATCATCGGCAGCGTAAAGTCCGTGTTTTGTTTGGACTATCGGATATCATCCTGGTCACGCTCGGGTTTGAAGCCGCCTACCAGACGCGTAGCGTGCTCCAGCTTGAAAACCTCTTTTTTCTAACCGTCGAGCGCCAGGCTCTGCTGCTGGGTTTTTCGCTTCTGGTGTGGGTCGCGGTGGCGCTGTGGCTGGAAATTTACGACCGGCTGGATTCCGGAAATCCCAGGATCGTTCTGCGCGACTCGGCGCGCCAGGCGGCCTACGCGTGGCTTGCGGTGGTGGTGTTCGAATTCACGCTGCGCATGGAACTGAGCCGCCCCTTCGTACTGCTGTTCACGGTCTATAGCTGGGCTCTGCTGCTGCTGTTCCGGCTGACGATGGGAAGAATGGCGGGAGCGATCCGGCGGGAATTCACGGCGCCCCGCCACATCATGGTGGTAGGGACCAACCCGCGCGCGCTGCGGCTGGCCGAGGCTCTGGAAAGCTCGGCCGATTACGGCATCCGCCTGGCCGGGTTCCTGAGCGAGCCGGCGGAACGGGAGGCACCCGCCTCGATCGAGCTGGGCGCGGTGTATGCGGTTCGGCCGATTCGCGACTTGCCCTCCATCCTGCAGCGCCAGGTGGTGGATGAAATCGTTTTCGCGGTGGGCAGCGAAAGCCTCGCGGAGTTGGAAGAGGCTTTCCTGTTGTGCGACGAAGAAGGCGTGCGCACCCGCATCGCGGTGGATTTTTTTCCCCATATCAACAGTACGGTTTCGCTCGACCGGTTCGAATCCACCCCGCTGCTGACATTTTCCGCCGCACCGGAGGACGACCTGCGTCTGATGGCGAAGCGGGCCATCGACGTCGTGCTGGCGGCGGCCGGCCTGCTGGTGCTGGCGCCGTTCATGCTGGTGGTGGCGCTTCTGATTCGCCTGACTTCGCCGGGGCCGGCGATTTTTCGCCAGGTGCGCTGCGGCTTGAACGGGCGCCGCTTCACCTTCTATAAATTCCGGTCGATGGTGGAGAATGCCGAGGAGCTGAAGGCCGCGTTGGCGCACCTGAATACCCGCGGAACGGCTTTCAAGATACCCGACGATCCGCGCCTCACCGCGGTGGGCCGCTATCTGCGCAAGTTTTCCATCGACGAATGGCCGCAACTGTGGAACGTGTGGAAAGGCGACATGTCGCTGGTGGGCCCGCGCCCGGCCATTCCGAGCGAAGTGGACCGGTACCTGCGCTGGCAGCGGCGCCGCCTGCGGATGCGTCCGGGGCTGACCTGCCTGTGGGCGGTAGCCGGACGCGACAAAGTGGATTTCGACACCTGGATGAAGCTGGACATGCAGTACATTGATAATTGGTCGCTGGCACTCGACTGGAAGATTCTGTTGCAAACCATTCCGCGCGTGCTGACTGGCCACGGAGCCAATTGATCCTGATATGCACCTGATTCCCACCGAGGAAGAAGTCGTCGCCGTGCTGCGCGACACCGGCGCATTGCGCGACGGCCATTTCGAATATCCCAGCGGCATGCACTCGAACGAACTGCTGCAGGTTCCGCTGGCGATGCGCTATTCCAAGCACCAGCGGATGATGGCGGTCGGGCTGAGCCGGCTGCTGCGCAATAATCCGGAGATTCGCGCCATGGCGGCCGAGGTATCGATCGTGACGCCGATGACCGGCGGATTGCCGGTGGCCTACGGCATTTGCGAAGCGCTGCGCGCGCGGCAGGTGTATTGGGCCGAGCGCGGGCACGACGCCGAGTCCTTGCGGTTTCGCCAGTTTCTGACGCCGGTCAAAGGCGAGCCGGTGATTATCGTGGACGACGTGCTTCGGTCGGGCGCCAAGCTGCAGGAGCTCAAGCAGCTTCTGGAGTCGTTCCAGGCGCAGGTAGTGGCGCTGGCGGTGGTGATCTATCAGCCCAATCCCGAAACCGCCAGCTTCGGCAGCCTGCCGCTCTATTATCTGGCCAAGCTGGATGCCCGCTATTACGTCAACGGCGAGCGGTGCGACCAATGCCGCCGCGGCGTGGCTGCCGAGAAAGTGTGGGTTTGATGACGCGCTGGTTGCCGGCGGTCGTCTTTGGGCTGTGCGCATTGGCGGCGCAGGATCTGGCGCCGCGCTCGCTGGCGCCCTACTACCCGACCCCGGACACGGTGGTGCTCAAAATGCTGCAACTCGGCGGTCTCAAAGCCGGCGAAAAGATGTTCGATCTGGGCTCCGGCGACGGCCGAATCGTGATTCTGGCGGCGCAGAAGTTCCATGCCGAAGCGGTGGGAATCGAGATCGACAACGACCTCTACCGCAAGAGCGTGGAGCGGATCCGGTCGCTCGGCCTGGAGCGTTCCGCCCACATCGTTCATGGCGATTTGCTGGCGCAGAACTACGGCTCGGCCGACCTGGTGACCGTGTACCTGCTGCCCGATGCCATCGATAACCAGGTGGAGCCGCTGCTGGACCGGCAGTTGAAAAAGGGCGCCCGGGTGGTGGCTCACGATTTCGAGTTTCGAAACTGGAAGCCGGAAAAAGTGGAGAATATCGCCGACGACGGCGAGGGCCGCAGCCGAACGTTGTATCTGTATCGAAAGTAGTCCGTGGCAGACGTTGCCAAAATCCGCTGGACCGAACCGATAAGCTGGGCCCGGGTAGGGCTCACCGCCGTGCTGTTGCCTCTGGCCTGGTTCTGGGTACCGCGAACCTCGGGCTGGATATACGGTTTGGTGCTGCTCTACCTGGCAATCGCCGTGACCATGGTTTTGCGCGGTTGGGGGCGGAGCGGCATGATCGGGCTGCTGGCGCTGTTTCAGGATGCGGTATTTCTTCTGGTGGCCGCCTCCTATGGGGCGGACCGGCTGCTGTGGTGGTCATCGGCCTTCTATCTGCTTGTGCTCGCCGAAGGGGTCGCGTTCTACGGTCCGGTCGAGGTCGGAGTGGTCGGTCTGGTGGTGGCGCTATTCTGCATCCTGGTGCCGCAACCCGGCTTGCGCGACCTGGAATATGCCGCCGTGGTGGGCGGCGTATTAGGCTGCTGGCTGGCCGCGATCGGGCGGCGGAGGGAACGGGACGAAGTGCGCATGGCGGCGCAGGTGGAAGAGGCGCGCCGCCGCGCCGAACGCGCCACCGAGGCCGAGCGGCAACGCGTCGCCTCCGACTTCCACGATGGCCCGCTGCAGAATTTCATCAGCCTGCAGATGCGCCTGGAGGTGCTGCGCAAACTGCTCGGCCGCGACCTCGACGCGGGGATGGACGAGTTGCGCCAGTTGCAGACCATCGCCCAATCGCAGGTCCGCGATCTGCGCGTGTTCCTGCATTCCATGCGGCCGGTGGATGTGGATGGAGCCGACCTGGTGGTGACCGCGCGCCGCACCGCCGAGGCGTTTCAGAAAGAGAGCGGGATTCCCGTCACTTTCATCGGCACCGCGGCTCCCATGGGCCTCTCGCAGGAGTCCACCAGCGAAGTCCTGCAGATGATCCGCGAAGCGCTTTACAACGTGCAAAAGCATTCCGGGGCCACGCGCGTGGCGGTGGCGCTCGAAAAGAGCGAGAAGGCGCTGGAGATTTCCGTCGACGACAACGGGCACGGCTTCCCGTTCGCGGGCACCTATTCGCTGGAAGAACTGGAATTGCTGCGGCTGGGTCCGAACAGCCTGAAACGCCGCGCCCGGACGCTGAATGCCGATATGCAGTTGGAATCGCGTCCGGGCCGCGGAGCCGGGCTGAAAGTTCGGATTCCGCTGCAATGAAGGGGCCAAGTATTGGTGGGGCAGACCCCCCTGGACCCGCTCTTCGCTCGAAGAGTCAGGTGCTTGCCATTGGCGATAGGCCGGCCAGGGGGCCGGCTGCGGACCAGGGGGTCCGCCCCACCAAATACGCCGCCCTGGCCGCCTTCCTCCTCGCCGCCCTTCTTCTGACCTCCTGCGGCGGCTACGCCGACTTCACCTTGCCGCCGCTCCCTGGCGGCGATCCCACCCTGACCTTTGCCTGGGACGAGCGCACAGAACCGGTCTTCAGCGAGCCGGGCGAGGAAGCGCTGAACCCATCGGTGATTCCGGGGCAGCCGTTGCTCAACTTCTATTCCCGCTTCGACGGCCGCACCTGGCGCACCGCCATGGCCACTTCCGCCGATGGCATCGGCTGGCAACCGCGGGGTACGATTCTCTCCCCCGACGCGCGCACCTGGGAAGGCCGGTACATTGCAGCCAACGGATCGGCACTCGTCGAAGGCGGCAAGTGGTGGTATTGGTACCAGGCGGGAGCGAAACCCAATCCGCGCATCGGCCTGCTTCGGGAGGGTCTGCCGCGCGAGCCGGCGCCGGCGCTTGGCTATGGCCCTTATATGAGCTGGGACGAACGTGCCGTTGCCGACCCGGACGCTATCCATGTCGGCCCGTATTTCTATCTCTATTACCTCGGCCAGGACCGCGCCGATCCGCCGCGCCAGCGCCTGGGGCTAGCCCGCTCCCGCGACGGCGTCGATTGGGAAAAGCTGCGGACCAATCCGATTCTTTCTCCCGGCGGCCCGGGAGCATTCGATGAAAACGGCGTGGGCGAACCGGCCGTCTGGCAATTCCACGGATTCTATTGGATGCTGTTCACCGGCCGCGACCGCGGCGAACGGCGCCGGCTGGGACTGGCACGCTCCACCGACGGCGTCCATTGGCGCAAGCTGCCGCAAGTATTTGCCGGCTCCCAAGCCTGGGACTCCCAAGTGATCTGCGACCCCTCGGTGATCGTCGATGGCGAACAAATCCGGGTCTGGTTCGGCGGCGGCGACGTGGCCCGGCCCGATGAGGGCATCCATGGTCGGATCGGCTACGGAACCCTCCGCGCCGTCCATGCTACTCTGGCCCCGTGAACATCGGCATCACCTGTTACCCCACCTACGGCGGCAGCGGCATTGTCGCCACCGAGCTGGGCATGGAACTGGCGGCGCGCGGCCACCACGTACACTTCATCACCTACGCCAACCCCATTCGCCTGGACCCCGATACGCCGCGGATTGACTATCACGAAGTCGAAGTGTCCAACTATCCCCTGTTCCAATATCCGCCGTATTGCCTGGCCCTGGCCTCGCGCATGGCGGAAGTGGCGGATTGCTACGCCCTCGACCTGCTGCACGTGCACTACGCCATTCCCCATTCCATAGCCGCCCTGCTGGCGCAGCAAATGCTTGCACCCAAGCGCCGCCTGCCGTTTGTCACTACTTTGCATGGAACCGATATCACCCTGGTGGGAGTGGACCGCTCTTACTTTCCCATTACCAAGTTTTCGATCGAACAATCCGACGGAGTGACTTCCATCAGCGAAGATCTGCGCGCCCAGACCGCCGACGTGTTCGGAATCGCCCGGCCCATCGAAGTGATCCATAACTTCGTCAACTGCGACTTGTATCATTCCAATGACGCCAAGAAAGAAGCCGCGCAGTTCGCGCCCGCCGGCGAAAAGCTGCTCATCCACCTTTCCAACTTTCGCCCCGTGAAGCGCGTGCTGGATTGCATTCGCATCCTGGCCGAGGCGCGTAAGAATACGCCGGCCCACCTGCTGATGGTGGGCGACGGTCCGGATCGCGGGCCCGCCGAACTGCTGGCGCGCCAGTTGGACGTTGCCGGCCACGTCACGTTCCTGGGCAAGCAGAACCACGTGGAGCGGCTGATTCCCCTGGCCCACGCCCTGCTGATGCCGAGCGAAATGGAGTCCTTCGGTTTGGCCGCTCTCGAAGCCATGGCGTGCAGTGTGGTGCCCGTGGCGACCCGGGTGGGCGGCGTCCCCGAGCTGATTACCGACGGGGTCGACGGATTTCTCGAAGCCGTCGGCGATATCCCCGCCATGGCGGCCCGTGTTACCTCCCTGTTAACCGACGAGGACCTGCATTACCGCATGAGCAAAGCCGGCCGCTGGACCGCCTCCGCCCGATTCTGCTCCGAAAAAATCATTCCGCAATACGAGAGTCACTACAAAGAGGTGATCGAGCGGGCCGGTTAGCCGGGCTGGCGATTTCGCAGTTTCCACGCGGCAACCGCTCTCTTGGAAGCCGTGAAAAAGACTCGCCGAGACGCGCTAGGCAGGCGGAACCGCCTGCCCCACCATTGAAAGCGCGGCTCTTGCTTTGGTGGCGCAGGCGGTTCCGCCTGCGACTTTCGATTTCTTCACAGCTTCTTGCGGTTGCGGCTCGGTAACGGGTGCTGTGCGTTTGCAGCTACTTACCGAGCCGCGACCGTGAGGGAGCGGTTGCCGGGAACGGATTTCCCAGATCGGTTAAGCCCGCATGGGGCGGTCCGCGGCAGATATGAACCGCGAGATAATAAAGGGCCGAGGGTGCTCCGTGACCATCAATTTGACTCCAGAGCAAGAAAGAGCCATTCACGAGGCCATTCAGTCCGGCATGGTCCGGTCCGTGGACGAGTTCATCGATTCCGCCGTCGCCGCACTGCCGCACCGCACCGGCGGATTTGATAAGGCGAAGGCCCGGCTCGCCGGTGCGCGAATCGGTGAGATTCGCCAAGGCGTCCGGCTCGACTTAAAGGGCATGTCCATCCGGGAGTTGGCTCACAGCGGGCATAAATATTGATGGATGCCTTTGTACTCGGCGGGTCCGCCTGCATGCCATGGTGCGGGTCGTTTTGCCTGTACGGCCACACGGAAAATCGCGTTAATGCGGCCGCGTTCGCTGACCGTCCAAGATGCGCTTTCCCATCTCGTACCTGGCGACCGGAATCAACACAATTCCGTTATCGAGATAAACCATAGGGACGAAGCTGTCGCCGATCCACAATTTCGTCGCCCTTTCCGCGCTCCGAGCGTCGATATGTAGTGGGGAGCACAGAGGAACACTGCGTCCGGCCTAACCGACGTTGGCCGATGAGGAACTGTGTTGGACAACCAGTATGCAGCAGGAACACTGATGATGAGCAGTATCACGAGGGCCCAAGCCGCCGTCAGGAATTTCTCGGACTGTGTCATGTGGCGCTCCGTAGAAGGCGCTGACGCGGCGGCGATTAGAGGTATCGACATACCGCCTACCGGAAAAGTGGCTCCACGCTGGAGTTGTTACGCCGCCGGCTGGATTTCAATATCTCTGGCGACACTCGTCGGTTGCGGGACCGGGTCGCCAAATTCGCGGAGCGTCTTCAGGTGCCCTTCGATAGCTTCCCGAATATTGCGCTCCGTTTCTTCAAGGCTGCTACCGGTTGTGATACAACCGGGCAAGTCCGGAACGTAGGCCGCCCAGTTGCGCTCTGCCTGCTCGAAAATGACTGCGTACCTGACGCCCATTACTTTTTCTCCAATCCCGCCGCCTTTTGGATCGGGAACTAAGTGCCGGTTTTGCTCTTCCTGGCGAAATTCCAGGCGTGGCGCACGATCTCCCGCAGGTCCGTATATTGCGGTTTCCAGCCTAACTTCGTGCGCAGTTTGTCGGAGGCGGCGACCAGAGCGGCGGGATCGCCTTCCCTGCGCGGACCGGTCGTGTAGGGCACCTTCCTGCCGGTAACTTCTTCCACCGCGCGGATGATCTCGAGCACGGTGTGTCCGGTTCCGGTGCCGACGTTGAACGCATCCGACGTGCCGCCGCCCAGCAGGTATTCGAGCGCCTGAATGTGCGCCCGCGCCAGGTCGTTGACGTGAATGTAATCGCGGATACAGGTGCCGTCGGGGGTATCGTAATCGTCGCCGAATATGGTCACCGGCTGGCCGCTCTCGACTGCGCGCAGCACCAGCGGCACCAGGTGCGTTTCCGGTTCGTGTTGCTCGCCCAGCCGGCCTTGGGGATCGGCGCCGCAGGCATTGAAGTAGCGCAGCCTCACGTTGGTGATCTGGTGAATCTCGTCGAACCAGCGCAGCAGCGTTTCCACCATCACTTTCGATTCGCCGTAGACGTTGACGGGCTGAATGGGAAACGTTTCCAGGATCGGAGTCGCATGCGGGTTGCCGTACACCGCGGCGGTCGAGGAAAATACGATGTGCCTGACGCCCGCGTCCGCCATGGCGGCTAGCACCGACAGCGATCCGCACACGTTGTTGGAAAAATACCGGGCGGGCTCGCGCATCGATTCGCCCACCGCGATAAACGCGGCGAAGTGCACCACGGCTTCGGCGCCGGACTCCTTCAGCACGGCCGCCAGCCGCCTGGTATCGGCGATGTCCATTTCCACCAAATGCCCAACCGGAACGTTTTCCCGATAGCCCTTGGAGAGGTTATCCACCACGGTTACTTCGTAACCCTGGTCGAGCAGCAGGCGGACGGTGTGCGAGCCGATGTAGCCGGCCCCGCCGGTCACTAATATTTTGCGGGTAGTCACGGAAGGATTAAACTCCAACTCTGGCCGGACCGGTGGAGGCGCGCACGATGAGCGTGGGTTCGATAAGAACTTCCTTGCCGACGGGCGGCGGCGTGCCGCGCGGGGTGAGGATCTGGGCGCACATGATCTGGCCGATGCGCTCGCGCGGAATATCCACCGTGGTCAGGGACGGGTAGCAGAATTCGGCCAGCTTCACGTTGTCGAATCCGGTTACGGAGATGTCTTCGGGAACGCGCCGGCCGAGTTCCCGAACGGCCCGCAGCGCGCCCACGGCGGTGAGGTCGTTAACGCACACCAGGGCGGTCAGGTCGAAGCCCGAAGCAAAGAGCGCGTGGGCCGCGCGGCGTCCGCCTTCGAGAGTGTCCTCGTCGGCGGCGGTACGGACTTCGAGGCCGGGGCGGCGGCTGACGGCCTCCAGCACGGTGTTCATGCGTTCATTAAGAGGCGCCAACATCGAGTGGTGGCCGACGAAACCGATGCGGCGGTGGCCCAGGCCGTAGAGGTGATCGAGCACGCGCGTGACCGCGCCGACGTAGTTGACGCGAATGCTGGAGACGGTTTCGCTCGGCGTGCCCACGTCGTAGAACACCACCGGAATCCGCAGCCCGGCCACTTCGGCGATCAGCGCCGGCTCCATTTCCGACACGATGGGAGCCAGTCCGTCCACGCGGCGCCCAATCATCAGGCGCAGGCTGGCGATGAGTTGTTCGGGCCGATAATCCGTGTTGGCCATGAGCACTTCGTATCCGTGTTCGTGAGCCTGGGCTTCGATGGTCTTGTAGATATCGAAGAAGAACGGGTTCTCGAGATTGGACACGATCACGCCGATGGTGTTGCTTTTGCCGCCGGCTAGCGATCGCGCCTGGAGGTTGGGATGGTACTTCAGCTCCTCGATAGCACGCAGGACGCGGGTCCGCGTGGCGTTCCTCACCACGCTGGCATTGTTGATGACGCGCGACACGGTGGCCGTTGAAACCTTCGCGCGCCGGGCAACTTGTTGCAGGTTCATGGGGCTCCCCCCGTTATTGTAGTCCCATTAAACACGGCGCCGGAAAGTACTTAGGACCCATGCGGGAATCGGTTCGCATTCGCCGGCGGGCAAATGTGCGGGCTCGCGCCCGGCCCTTTCCTCGCTAAGCTGGAAAGGGAGGGCTGGATGAAAGCCGCCATTCTGAACGCGTCCGGCAGTGTGTCGAAGCGCCCGCTCGAAATCGGCGAGGTGCGCCAACCCGAACTCCAGCCGGGGCACGTGCTGATTCGGGTACGGGCCTGCGGGGTTTGCCGCACGGATCTGCACATTGTGGAAGGCGAACTGGCGCCGCGGCTGCGGCCGCTGATACCGGGTCACCAGATTGTGGGCGAGATCGCGGGCGGAGCGACGGCGGAGCTGCCAGAAGGCACACGGGTGGGGGTTTCGTGGATCGGCGGCACGGACGGAGACTGCCCCTATTGCCGGCGGGGCAGCGAGAACCTGTGCGACTCGCCCACGTTCACGGGTTATACGGTGAACGGCGGCTACGCGGAAATGGCGCTGGCGCGCAGAGATTTCGTGTTTCGGCTGCCCGAGGGGCTGGACGATTTGCAGGCCGCGCCGCTGCTGTGCGCCGGCATCATCGGCTTCCGCAGTCTGCGGGTGGCGGGGGTCGAGGCGGGCGAACGGGTGGGGCTGTTCGGGTTTGGAGCGTCGGCGCACCTGGCGATCGCCATCCTGCGGAAGTGGAACTGCGAGGTGTACGTTTCGACAAGGGGGGAATCGCACCGGAAGCTGGCGGCAACGCTGGGAGCGGCTTGGGCTGGCGGCGAAAGGGACCGGCCGCCGGTGGAACTGGAGC